>Ga0222719_10004498_pt1 | contig 12238 bp, 8 predicted proteins | sample C33_34DmetaG_FD_165039 | JGI IMG/M metagenome (GOLD analysis project Ga0222719, IMG submission 165039) | Estuarine water microbial communities from San Francisco Bay, California, United States - C33_34D | ecosystem: Environmental > Aquatic > Marine > Unclassified | place: USA: California...
ATTTGATACATAGTTAATTTTCCCGCCAATTTCGTCTCGCTTGCTGGCTCGTTCGTGCTTGTCGTCATTCGTTGCAGCACAGCAGAGCAGCAGCACAGCAGTGCCGCGAGGACATTGTATCTTGGGTGTTGTTGGTTATATGAAGACTCTGTTTCATTGTCATCAATTGTATTCCAAGTCTCTATTGTTGTGCTTGGAATAGGTCGCAAAGTTATTTCAAGTAACCTAATCATTTCTCGCCGTTATACGAGAGTCAACTTTTCGAGAGTGCTGCTGGCCCCAAACGTCCGTACCTTTCCGTAGGCTTCCTACGAATACCACCAAAACTACCTCTTCCGATCAAAAAGTTCTTGGTCCTTTCGTAATCCTTTGACAAGTATATCTCGGCCTAATTAAATTCTTGGGGTCACTCTAATAGACTGAGGATTTTCAGACCGGGACAACAAAACAAGACATACAACATTGGGCTCCAGCTTTGGTTATCTAATAGACTCCACCATAGCTAGAGTGAGAGAGGCTTCGACGATTGAGTTAGACTGTGAAATTCCAGCTTTGGCCGTGACTTCAACTTTACTCTTGATCGCCGATCCGACTTATTTATAAAGGGATACGAGTGAAGAACCTGATCCAAAAATGGAAATTTCTGACAAAGTGGACTCCTCGGCAGAAGCCAAGCCAGAGAATAGCTATGCCACGAAATCGGGTGGGCCGTCTCCCAACGGTAAGAAGGACTTTGAGAAATCGAATGGAACACCTGGTTCGATCACTAAAATTGAGATTAATACAGAGAATGGCGATGGATCCGACCAGAAACGCCGGAAACTGGATTCATCAAGCCGTGGCGATTCGACTGACTCGAGTTCTGATGCGAAAGTTGTCGAGCCTTCTCCCGGGTCACGGAACTCTCCGGCTGACACGTCTCCCGGGGGAGGCACTAGCGATGGAGAGGTGGGTCTAAATGATGCAGAGACCGATACACGTCCACGTCGAACGACAAGGGGAAATGCGGAAGTTCAGCGGGGCAACCCGCCTGAAGAGGTTGTTAGTCAGTTCGTTGAACTGGCACCTCTCCCTGCGCGTCTCCCGCGAGTGCCAGCTCTTTCGTCGAGTGAGATTGAAGAGCTAGAACGAGTCCTGGAGATTGATTCCAAAAAAGGATCTGATGAGTTCAGTGGCAACTCTTGGCGTGATGACTGGGCTGGAAACTTAGCCTTTGTCGACGAAGAAGTCCGCAACCCGAAGGCGAGATCTGAGAAACAGTCGTTTCGACAGCCGCTTCTAGATTGGGCCCACAATGATTCTGAGAATGTGCATCTTGTCTGGAATTTATGCCGCTACGTTTTGCGGATGAAGGACACTCCTGATGCTGCCAAAAAAATACTTGCGACAGCAGATCCAACATCCATCTCCTCAATTGAAAAATCGATACGCAGGACCTCTTATGATCCAACAGTCTTACAACAAGACGGATGGACAACCATGAAGGCAACCAAACACGAAGGTGCAATTGGAGGCTCTTTTCTGATCGGGGACAGAGTGCGATGGCAGCACGCCGATGCTGTGATCATCGCGTACGTTCATGATGTGGATATCGGTGATATGTGGAAGGCCCTTTGGCTCGACAGTGGCGGTTGTGTGTCATTCGATTTGGAGGCAGAGGAGGTCTTAGAGGCAAAGAGAAAATGGGAGCGCCGGCAACAACGGCAGTCGGCTTCCACTGGAAGTGATGCCTTGTCAAGACGTTCGGCTCGTTTCACCGTCAGTAACGACTTTCGCGTGGCCGGGATCGAGCAGGGCATCGTTCTTGCAGCAAGTTACAGTAAGGGCGCCAGACCTGGCGTGTATTGGCCGGCCCGAGTCATGCATGCTTCTGAAGCGTATGGTTCGTTCGGCAAACGTAGTAGCTCTAAGCAGAAGGTTGATTTGGTATTTCTTGCTCCGTACTGGAATCCAGAGGAATCCAACTTTCGAGGACGCCGCGTTGAATCCCTTTCTGAATGTGGGACGTCAGCGTTCCATGCTGGACCTCTGCTGCACATCGAAACTGTCGATGCAACAGAGGAAATGATTCGGGAATATCCATATGATGGAAAGGGGGGGCTGGACATTGATCAAATTAGAATGTCGTTTCGATTTACCGGGCTTCCGCGCGCTGTATTTTCGAGGTTCCTCGATAGTCATCGCTTGGCGCTCGCTTTCAGGACTTATGCTCAAGAATATCCAAGTTGTCAAGTCAGCGAGACAGATCGTGCAACAGCGGGACTTTTTGAATCGCATCCCATTTCTGTACTTGCTCCTACATTCCCATCGGTTGTACTCAATCTGCCATTTTCGCATATTCTTTCCAAGCTGCCGCACCCTGATGACAAACGCCCTTCCTCTTCTGTCGATGACGGTGGTCAGAATGACGTTGAACCTGTCTTGGCACTGGGGAGAATTGTGAAATCGATGGAGCCTCCGTTGTCGCTGGGTCTTGATGAGAAGCAAGAAAGTGTCCCAACCACTCCTCCTGACCACAAGAGACACACTGGGGGGAGACAGTCTATGACACCCGGAACATGGTTCAACTCTATGAAAGACGTCAACAAAGCCGAGAATAAGAAACTCCCAAAACTTGAAGACTTTTTGAGAGATCTCTCTTTCCTTCAAGACTTCATAGCCGTGCACGGGTCCAATCCTGATCTGGTCCAGGTCATGCGGGCGTGCTCGCAGTTCCTTGCCAATCTGTCTCATAATGGCGGAGAGGGCAATTCTGGACTTGATACTTCCTCTCCCATTGAACCAATGGCTGTGACGAAATCGTGGGCTGTCCTGAAGCGTCATGGAGTGGAGGCAATCTCGTCGATTACTACTGGTATTGACAAGCCTGTCCTCGCCGACTGGCGTCGCTTGTGTGAAAGACTTTATAAGATTTCTATTTCTGCGGTATACTCTACCAATGAACGTAGTGATGAGGGCGTTACGACCGTCATAACTGACTACCGCTGTAATGGGCACTTGACGTCCACGTCTTGCTTTGAGCGATCTGTAAGACTTCCCGCTGCATTGAAGGCCGTCAGGCTCGCCGGCGCTGGATCTGGAGGCAACGTACGTCTGATCTCGGAGATCCCAGGATCATACATCACATACGTTGAGCAAGAGCTTCTACTGAAAGCCCATACTGCTCCGTACCTAAAAAGAATGAAAAGTCGCTGTGCATCTACCAGTGCTCCTGATGAGGTTGTTAAACTCACAGATGACAGTGATGGAACTGGGGGCGAAGATACGAGTAAGTACTTTGGAATGTCGGGTTTTTTTTTCAGCATGGCTGCAAATTGGTATCTCAAAGTTGACTTACTTTCTTTGTATTAGTGGGTTCACGGGGGACTTGGGTCGCGGCAGTTTGCGGTGTTGCTGCTGCTGTCAATGCAGCTGATATGGTGATATCCGGTGACTGTGTTAATGCCTTCTGTGTAACAAGACCGCCCGGTCATCATGCTGGCCGAGCACTTCACCCTATGAAGGCCGTGTCGAATGGCTTCTGCTTATTGAATTCCGCTGCTTGTGCGGCGATTCATGCAACTACCCCTATCCACGAAGGGGGGCTCGGTCTTTCTAGAGTGTGTGTCATCGACTTCGATGCTCATCATGGTAAGTTCAGGCACTTTCTTCGATTCTAGCTTGTGTAGTAGAGGCTTTGATATCTTACGATTAGTTCTGACAGGGAATGGGACGCAAGATATTCTTTGTTCAACCTTCGACGAACGCTACCTTTATATTTCTATGCACGCAGGTGGTCCAGAGGTGAATGGCATTGCGCACGAGGATGATCCCAATCACGAGCTACACGACCTGGGAGGCAACCAAAAGTCTGGTGGCATCTATCCAGGTCGTTGTGGGGATACTTCGCCCCACAAGGGAATCCTGAACATTCCACTCGGAGCGAAAGTGACCTCGCATGACGTAGGGACGGCACTCGTGCGACACATATCTCCCGCTGTCGAGTCATTTTCTCCTGACTTGATCATTCTTTCAGCGGGGTTTGACGCTCATAAAAATGATCCTATGGGCCTTGGTAGCTTGTCGGCCGAAGATTTTGGTCACATCACAGAAGTAGCTTGTCAACTCGCCTTTAAAACATGCAGTGGCCGTGTTCTTAGCGTTTTGGAGGGAGGGTATGGTGTCCCATGCTGCCGTCCACAGCGTGAATTTGTTCAGGGATCTACCAATGAGACTGGCCTGCCGAGTTCAGAAACCGTTGCGAACCAAAGTACAGAAAGGCAGAGTGAGGCGTCTCTTGCGCAATCCCAGCGACCTCAGCCGTCGCGACTGCTTGACCTCGGAGAAGAGTTGCCTGAAACGATGGACGACCAGGTTCCGTATGCTCTCCAGCGTCGCCTGGAGAAATGCCATGAAGAGGGCTTTATTGAATGCGTCAGGGAACACGTGGCCGCGTTAAAACGTTGCAGCAGGAGAAAGTAGGTATGTGGTGTTTTGATCCTAGCGGCGACCTGTCCGGTTATAGCTTCAAGACGTATGGTGATTCCGTTTTGAAAACAACATTTGTCGTTTGGAGACCGAGTGAAGAAAGTAGTGTGGTTTGCGCGGTTACTTCTCTTGCCCTTTTGTGGCCTCGTTGCATTACGTCCTGCGTTTCTATCCTCTCCACGATCCATTCATTTTCCTCTTGACAGAGAGATCGGAACGTCTTGGTCTATCCTTCTTTCCCTTTCAGAGAGATAGACTTTCTAGTAGCAATTAATTGAAAACCAGAACTCAGCATAGAAGAATTTTTACATTATAGCTAGAGTTTTAGCTCATCGAAAAATTTGACCTACGTCAGTGACAGTGACCCCACGTCGTATCGTCTCAGGTATGTACCCATGTTAAATACTTGGAAATGACATCAGTATCGATTGACCAATCAAAAAAGTCAAGATATCAACGTCAGAGGTGATGTGCGTTTGAACACGAGAAAAGGTACATTTCGACAGGGTCATACCGTATCTGCGCTATGTTCTATGGTACGTATCATCCTACCGAAGCAGCCGTGGTCTTGGTAATAGAAGCTCTCTATGTTTGAAAATAATTGCCCCCGAACGTGTACGTCACCAATGACGAATGACCAAATGATACGAAACAGTAAAATTGTCAAATGACTGAATTGACCTAATTACCACTTCGTCTCAATGGTGAGAAAAACTAACTGTTTTGCTATGTCTGTGCGAAATTTAGCTGGCCGTGTCGATGGTGTGGCGCTTGAGCAGATGGGACATTCCTCGACGAAGCCAACAGGGTCCAATCGGTGAACGAGCAAGTTCGAAGCGACGATGAACCTTCGAGCAAAGAAAAAGTAGTATAAACTTACTTTACTAGCACTTTATGAGAGTTACCACACTCTCTTCGCCTATAGATCTATACCCTCTCTCTTGTAGTAGAATAGGATAGTCCAACCTCCTTTTAACCCGAGATCAGATCTGAAAAATGTCTAAAGGCGACCCTGGCATGAGCAAGTATTCGAGTGAAGCGTGCGGTAGAATGAGGTGAAGATAGTACACATATGGTTCCGCTATGACTGTTCTTGCCAAGCTTTCATGAAAGATTGATAGAGCAACGACTTTGCCACGCGAACTCGTTCCATTTGGTCCCTTTTCTGAAGTGAAGACGCTACGAATGTCTTGTCGCTTGAGATGACCGTCTTGATCGTAGAATCGAAACGAGAGGAAGCAATACTGCTTTCGCCGGAGGAGGCATCAGAGCGACTGTCATCTGTGACGGATGGAGCAGTAAAGGATTGCAGGTTGGTCACTTGAGGTGCGGAAGAGGAAGCATCCATGGCCTTCAAGGACGCCTTCGTGAGCGGAGAGACCTTCGGGGTGTTCTTCGCTGACTTCTTCTGCGGACTTCCCTTCTTCAAGTGCTTGGACTCGGATTTGCGATCACGAGAGCGCTGGCAGACCATCTCCAAGCAGAGTTCTGGTTGGTCTCTGCGAAAGAGGGGGTGGTGGAAGGCGCCAGTGTCCGGTCCACGAGTTGCCTGGCGAAAGCCCCTGTAGCAAACAAAGTGAGAAAGTTTGGTTAGTTGAAGTCATGGGCGTCTCGTGCACTGATTTGGAAACAGCAGCATAACTTACCATCGATTGAGCTTCCTGGTGAACGACGGATACTTGGTGCCGCTGCGAGCATCGACAGGCGGCAGGTACTTTGGAAGAACCTGCTCGGTGAGGACATCTGGTCTAATGATGACGAAGGAGCGCCCATGAGGAAGCCAAGAGATGACCTCCGACAGAGACGAGTCTGCGAGAATAGCCATCAAACGCTGGGGAAAGATTTCACGCTTGGGGTTGCTGCTGCTTTCCTTCTTCGGCTTTCGAACCGATTCTTCTTCGTCACTTACTACCAATTGGGGCACATTCTTCGCAGCAGAGCTTGCGAAAGAACCAGCCGGTGGACGAGCCGCAGTGAGCTTAGCAAGGGCCGTCGCTGCCTCCACCAAGTGATTCAAAGACGAAATATCAACGCTTACACCTCCTGTTAGACTCATGTTCACGTGTCTTCGAAAGTGCTTCCTAAACTTTTCGAAGTGAGAAAATGGAAGTCTTTGGTCGAGTTAAAAATTTCAACACGTTTTTATGCCACAGCTGCGTTCGCGTCTTTCTCGTCTATCTCGTCGGTGCCCAGCTTGATCGGGCGACAAAGACGACCAATCCTGAGCTGGAGACGTTACGCAAGTGGGTTGTCAAACATCGGGGCCAAACGCAAGCAAGCTACTACTCTCCCCATTCGATTGCCCACCAAGTCATCACTGACATCAGCTTTTTTTTTAGTACCTCAATCAACCCCTTATATATGATATCAAATACATACGTTATATGATCAAATTTATTTAACATTACAATATTTTGCTTTAGGTGGCGATTGTTGATGCGGTATCTGAATTCCCCTTGAAGAAGAATGGACCAAATGACAACGATCGTTGAAGAATCCTTGCCATCTGCCTCAATCATCGACATCAGCACTTCTAGTAGATATTGACAATATCTTTTTTATGTACTATGGTATTTTCTAAAACGTCAGCATATCAACGAAAATGATTGGTCGACAAGCAGTCAGAGTCATTTTACTCCCGAAGTGGTCGGCCCATTGGTGAAGCTCTGTAAATGCCCTGCATGTGTAACGATACGATGTTCCTCTACCATACCCAGGGAAGTTCCTCCGCCTTCGTTCAGAACAATACCCGCCTACCCTAAGAGTAAGGTTAAAAGTGCTGCCTCAAGCTTCGAGAGAGGGACCAATGGATCAAACGACGGTGATGGGAGTCTGCTCTCTGCTCTCTACTCGTAAAGTAAGAATTCGTTTCAGGTAACTCGAATGGCATGAACGAGGGCGGGTGGATTTGGACATAAGAAACATTTAGTTTAGTTCGGGGCTTTCTCCGCGTGTGCTTTGGGGGTAGGGTAGGGTATGTTTGAGACGGTCCACAACTTCGGCTCTGGGTAGAGGTGTTGAGTGCTTGTTTTTGTTTTGTTTTTCATTCACATTCTTGAAAGCAAACTGTTTTGGACGTCTATGTTCCATTCCGGGGAGGATGTGAGAAGGATTGTCGAGAGGAAGGGTTCGAACGGTTTCAAACAACCTCGCCTCGCGCTTAAGTGACTGTAGTCGAAATTGTACATCAACAGTACTTTAAATAGTAAGGTCTGAAGAATCATAAGTATCACAATCGCCATTTCATAATCTGACTCTAAGTAATGATACTCCTGGCGATTGACTCCTCTTCGAACTTGTTGGAGATGAACGACCGACCTTAGACTGGATTGGTGCAATGTAGCTGGTGCAATGCAAACAAACCATAGTGAACAAGACTGATCTATCTGCTTGGACTGACGTCGTTTGACCGGAAAGGTCGTACATTGAACAATGAATTTTCAATCGGAGTCTCCTCCTCCGATGGATATTGCTGTGATGGACGCCGACTCGGCTAGTATTCGCAGTCACAGGAGGTCAAATGAGCCTGCGTTCCATCGAGCCATGACAGAAGCAGAAGAGGCTGAACTTCTTTCAAAAGCCACATCACAAGCAATGATAGCAGCTAGGTCAATAATGATGTCAGGGGGGTCTGAAGCAACTGCATTGTCAACGGCCAAGGCTGCTGCGCAATCGATTCTGGTACCCAACACGTCCGAAATGGAAGGTAGCCCATACCTTGGCAAGATGTTTTTAAGTAAGCGAAAAGCAAAACGTCAAGCCGAGGTTGTGGCGTCAATGGCACTGTTATCGGTCAAACAACAGTCACTCAATCATCATTTCATGTCTCAGGATCAATCTCATCAGCAAGAAGTTTCGGCGTTTATGAATTCCGGGAACCAGAGGTACTCCTCCGGGGCTCCATTTCTGGCGTACAGTCCAACGATGGAAGTACCAATTTCTAATATTCCGCCATCGGTGCAGGTGAGAAATATGTCGCGAACAACAAGTAGGTTGGAGAGAAATGAAATGAATATATACATGGAGGGAACGATAAGCCCACGACAGATTCATAACGAGGCCCCTACCATGACAAAGATTAGGTCTCGAGCAAAGAATGAATGGCTGAGAAAACGGAGCTTTGCTACTGGGGATCAAAACAAGGCTCGTGGGATTCCAGAATTTGGCAAGCTTCCCGCTAAACTTCCCAAAGCTAAAGCCAATACCAAGGATCTGGCCAAAAGCGTACCAGAGGAAGATCCAATCTATTGTGCTGGGTCCGGTCCTCGCAATGAGACAACAGTGCATTCTCTCTCTCATTATAGTAGTGATAGTCAGACAGATGGAAGTGAGACATATGGGACAGAGACGGTGGAAAGTGCTGGACGTACTGTCGATCGTTCCCTCGCTCCAGAACCTTCCAAAGGACGATTCTCAAATGATGATGACCCTTTCATGAATGCGTTTGGTTTCTTTTTCTGTGCCCCTAACGAGTACTCAAGCGAGACTGTTGCATCAAAGGAGCAGAAGAAAAGGAAGAAGCAGAGACGACGGGAAAGTCGAAACGACGATGGCATGGTCGATAGCATGCGAAGCTCGAGCGAGTCCGATGAAGAACCGCCACGCAAGCCCAATACGAGACGCCAGCCGCCGATTCGGCATCAGCGAAGCAAAAGCACGGCAGATAGTGAGCAGCTATTGAAAGAGTTGAATCTGAGCTCGGATGAAGAAGAGGGCCGCCAGACGCAAACTACAAGTGCTCCGAGAAATAGCATTCGCGAATCCATGGAGCATGCAGTTTTTCGCGCCCTCTCTGCTGGGGAAGGCGGAAACCTGCAAATGCGATCTTTCCGGGAGAACGCAAATAAATCAGTTAGTCAAGGCGCTCCGTCTAGTCTTGACAGATTCAAATTCACGGTGCAACAGGAAACGAATGAAAAGTCGCCTGTGAGTACTAGTGAGGTTCTTTCATTCACTGGGTCGGCAGCTAACAAGACTAGACTTCAGGCTCTTAGTCAACGGGTAAAGTTCCGCAGGTGGATGAAGAAGCGCAAGGGCCAGAGTAACATGACCCACAACACAAATGAGTGAGTACAGGGATTACCCATGGCATGGGGTTAGGTAGCTAGGAGAAAGAAAGAATAGTGTAAAGTACCAAGTGCGCCCATTAAGAAATAATGCGGTGTGGCCCCTAGTCAATGTGTAACTTGCCAGAGGTTAGGCGTTTTCTGTTATTGTAGCTCACGGTAGCCTACTGGTCAAAGTAATTAAGACCCTTTTCAAAGCGATACGTATCTCGTTCCGCCTCGGTGGCAGCTGAGCGCCATTCTTCTAACCAGTTGGCCCGTGCCGGGGGGAGAGGCTTCCCAGCAATGACGGCTTGAATATCGTCCACGATATTCAAGGGTGCATACTTTCGTGGATACCGTCGAAGGGGTAAGCCTGTTCTACCGTCTAGCAAGAACTTTTCGAAGTTTCCCTCGATACGACCCAGTCCTGATGGTGTCCGACATGTCGACTGCAACCATCTCCAGAATGGATGCGCCCCAGAGCCCAGGAGGTTTACCTTGTCCGTGAGGACAGTAGACGGGTTAATTCCGTACCCGTACTCAGAAGCCAATTTAAGCCTAATCAAAGTCGATGTATCGGGTTCGTAGTAGCCTTGATCAGTTGGGCAGGCAACCACGGCGAATGCTCCGTCCTCTCCGCGTCCATACTTTGCAGCCAGAGAAATCAGTTCGGGGATTGTTTTCCTCGCCACAGGATCGTCTTGTTTGATATTTACCACCAAAATAGCTTTGATTTTGGATCCAATTTTTGCAGTCCCACCTTCACCGTCCGTAACATCCGTGAATTCTTGACGAATCATTTCTCCAAAGGGAACTTGGTTCCCCTCGACGGGTAATGAAAAATCGTATGCTGTCTTGTCCGACTTTCGTTGACTGACAGCCACGGCAGCCACGTCTTTCTCCATATTTTTGGATATCTGACTGGCCCTAGCGGCGATGGATGCAAAGCTTTCTTCTCCTTGTTCTTCCGAAGCAGTGGCCGAGTTTGGTTGAAAGACCATCATCGTTAAGCCTGCTGTGGACGACAAGATACTGGTCAAGACTTGGCGACGTTCCATCGAACTGGCCGACGCCAGGTCATTCTCATTGTCGTTACTGTTGGACAGCAATATCTTTGCATCAGTATCCTTGAACTGAAAATCCCGCGGCTTGGTCGGCAATGCTTGAAAGGCAGCGGACGATGGCCAAGTTTGGATCATGAGAAGGATTCCCACTATCGCCACGTGTGTGGCCTGGGCAAAGCGACGCTTCATACTTTCGATCTATCTCTCTTTCTCTACTCTAGAGCACCAATCAGATCAGACTGAGTTGCTTTTTCTGCTTGGTCTTCGTGCTTACTCTATGGTTTGTGATTCCAAGTGTTGGCCGATAGAGGATAGTGTCAGAGGCCACGAGCGTCATGGTCGTTGAAGACAAGATCCAAGCCGTCAGTCAGTCAGTCCACAAAAATGACGTCTTGTAGGAGCGGAGAGCCTCCGTACGATGAGCAGACCGTGTGCGTTTTGTAAGTTAACCTTAACTCTAGGGTATTTTGTGTTTTGTATTTGTGCCAGGGTCATTCGTCTGCGAAGCAAAGTCCCACATAAAACCGTAGAGTCGAAAATTCCTCATTTTCGTCGATACCCACCATAAACGTACCGTTGGCCAACCTGGTTTCGCACCGAAAGTTTGCGAAACTTGTCCGCTCCCAGGAAGAAAGACGAAGCGATATTTTCGAGTGCCTCTCCAATCTTTCTTCTATCATTTGCCGCTGCACAAGACATCTTGTTGTAGCTTTTGATCAAACTCGGTACTTTCGTGCTGTTGTGAAAGAATCGTTTCCGTGTCGGTGCAGAAGGAAACTCCGCCGCGGGCGATCACAGTCTGTCGATTCGTGTGAGGCGGTGTCTCAATTTTTCGGTAGCCCTGCAACCACCAAACCGGCCACTCCTCTGGCTTCTGTGACAGGGACGTGTTTGTGAATTACTGATTTCAAAACAGAATTGCAACATGACACGAAACGGTGACAGCAAAGTTGAATCCTTTGAGATCGATGACGATTCATTGTCCAGGGATGACTCGTCTATCGAAGAAGAGGAGGAAGAGCTAGAGTCATTGGTAACCAAGACTGATGAGAGCAATGGCGACGTAGGCGGTCGTGCGGCAAGAAAAAAGAAAAAGAAGACCACGGGACTTCGTTCGGTCGTTTCAGATAGATCGGTCTGGATTTTTGCAATTCTAGGAATCATCGCCATCCTCTATTTCGTGGATGATATTGTTAAGTCGAACAGCTCAGAAAACCATGGAGGGGGAAATGAAAAGAAGAGAGGCAAAGCTAGCAATGATGAAGATGGTGGTGCAAATGATGATGATAAGCCATTATATATTGGACCAGAAGGTTTTGTAGACCCTACATTTAAAGAAGATGATGATCAGGACGACGACCAATTCAAGTTTATGGATAATGACAGTCATTTTCAGGGAGAACCTGCTGTCGAAGATAAACCACATTTGACTCCCGATGGGAAGATAATGAAAGCGAAAGAAACATTGGCAGACTATAACGGCAAATGGGTTGCGGAAGTAATGCTTGGTCTCGATAGTTTGCCCGACGGATTCAGGCGCCCAGAGAGACAGTTTTACACTGGATACAAACCCCGCGTTGAAAACCCAGAAACACAATCAACATTTTCAATGGCAACCTTCCAGGGTGAACCCTGGAGTTTGACGGATAAAAGTAGAAG
>Ga0222719_10004504_pt1 | contig 12229 bp, 9 predicted proteins | sample C33_34DmetaG_FD_165039 | JGI IMG/M metagenome (GOLD analysis project Ga0222719, IMG submission 165039) | Estuarine water microbial communities from San Francisco Bay, California, United States - C33_34D | ecosystem: Environmental > Aquatic > Marine > Unclassified | place: USA: California...
ATCATCAATATATAATAAATTACTTTGTGTTGTTCCTGAAATTAGTGAAAATTGTGTATCTGACCCCTGATATGCGTCAAACTTGCTTACAACAACAGGAATACTGGATATCTCTGCAATTCTTTTTGCATCATAGTAAAATGATGCACTTGTATCTACAGTAAATGCTAAATATGTATTTGGGTTCCAGGTTTCAGTTATTACTTCAAAACATCCTTCCACTCTACAATCTGGATAGATGGTAGTAGTACTTGTAGTTGTTGATGATGTACTTGTAGTAGTTGTACTAGAAGTACTTGTAGTGGTAGTGGTTGGGTTTGGTACAACATCAACACAACATGTAGTGATTTCACATACAGTTGGTTCATTACATCTGCTAACACATCCAGACGTTAAACGAATCACTTTACCAGCAATATCGTCAACAGAACAATGCCCTGCATAATGAGGGTTACAATACTTAAAAGTAAGAATACGCTTGTAAGCTATAAGTTGCATGATGGTAGTAGCAGGAATACTGTTCCCTAACATAAATACAACATTGTTGTACATGTCATTACCAAGCTCTGCAAGCTTACAGTCGATCTTTTTAAGTAAATCAGGTATCTTGTGACAGTCCTGACAATTTGTTAATCTAGGTGTTAACATAATTAAATGTGATGTTTATACTCCTTTTTTATTACCGTTACAATGAGCACATAGACCGTTTGTTAACTGACATCCACATCCCACATTTGCACCACAATTTGCACACTGAGCCATTTTATTTAAAGTTTATTATATAGTTGTTTCCAGAACAACCACAGTTGGATTTTAAAAACTTGTCAAGCATATTGCTTGCTTGATTATATAATTTAAGAGCTTCTTGCTCAGCACAGTTGTTTGCTGCAGCAATAGCTCCTTGTATAAAAAAGTTGATTGTGTTCAAATTTACACTGGCTTGAGTTTTAAGAGCACTATCGCACTCCATCATATCAAGACTTAAAAACGCATTGTCAAACTTCTCCTGTAGCTTGTCAGTGCGTAGAATTGTTCTCTCAACATAGTTTGCATATGCTGGAGCAATAGAATATTTTAAATGATAAATACCGTCAGGTAACGATTGTTTGCAGCCAGCTTCAGTTATACCTAAAGTGTCAGATGCAAATATGTTTGTCTCTAACGGTAGAAAGGGTAATATTTTTGTACCAAAATTCGGTACTTCTATTTCAATTGTTGGTGCTGATACAATTGGTGGACTATCTGGATAGATAGACGCATCTGTAACAGCAAGCAAAAGAGTACTATAGCTAGGAGGAACTATGATGTCTAATTGTAAAGTGGCTGCCATTTTATTGTTTTAAAAAAAATGCCAGAGGATATGAGTGTTAATCCTCTCACCTCTGGCATAGGTTTATGTTAAAATTCTATCCCTACTACTAGCTCTAATTATGGAGCAGTTGTAGTAGTTGTAGTTGTGATACAAGTGTTGTCAGAAACAACAGCACCTAAAGCAGCTACTAATACAGTCTCAACCGCAGCACCGATACCACTTACATCAGCATTAGGAGCAGCAATGATTACAGTTGAATCTTGGTGAATATAATCTCCCCACTGGTAAGCAGATTTATCATATTCGTTGAATCTGATGTAGTAACTATCATAAGTTGTTCCATCAGTCACATAAGACTCAAAGTTCTCATTGTATCCGTTCATGCGATACAAAGATTTTAGGTATCCAGCTTGGTAGCTGTAGAAGTTCTTTTCTAGTTGCTTAATTTCATCAGAAGTTCCAGAAGCGTATGAAGCTGTTTGGATAACTGAAGAAGTAGCAACAATGTTACAAGAATCAGCAACAATAAAGTCAGCAGTTGTAGCAGGTCCATCGTATACAAAAGTATTGAAATACATTCTGTCATACTCGAATGGGAATGCAGCGATATCACATGGTTGACCATATTTAGTTAATGGTTTACCGTGGATACGTAGAATAGTTCCACCTACATTTTCAAACTCAAAGAAAGTGTTGAAAGAGATGTTGTCTGGATTGTCACCAGGAGCAGCTTGCTGCAATTTAGCAATAAGTTGATTGATTAATGCATTAGTGTCAACATCAACACATACATCACCACCACACTCACAACATGGAGCTTGTACAGTTACAGAACGTGTAAAGCCATTGAAGTATAATGTGTCAATGTAAGAAGAATGAGCACGCAGGGTTAATGTTAAAACATCACCACATTGTACAGAGAAATTAGTTACATCTGTAATTTGATTGGAAGCTGTAGCACATCCTGTTACTTTGTACCATTCAGTTATGTTTGCCTTGTTACCACCATTTAGGTTGCCTGGTCCAGCAATCTTATCAGATCGCTTTGAGCCTTGCAAATAAGTGTTTGTGCGCCCTTGAGCTACATAGAAGTAAGGACTAAGGAGGATACTTGTAGCATCCACAGCAGAGTATGTACTGTTAAAAATACCCACTTGACCTGCAGTTAGGTCTTGAGTAGAAATCGAACCAGAGCTAGGGAGAGCAGTCTGCCCTACTGGCACCACGAATAACGTGGTTAATGAAAAATCAGCCATTGTTTATGATTTAAAGGTTAAAAATAATTTTATTCATTAGTTTGTATTCTGAACTGTGCACTTTGCACCGCACTAGCGTTTTCAGTATACATTGCAAGATTTTGAACTGTCAAATCTAGGATTTCATCTTCTAGATATTCTTCAAGCTCACAATCTTGATTAGTGGATGGTGATCCATCCAACATGGTATAACCTGCTTTGTTAATATATACAGGGTATCTCATGTACATTACATTTAGGGTTTTGGGAGTAAATGTACCATCAGTGTAAATACTTATTGTATTAGAGCTGAGGGAATTGATAGTCTCTTGGTACTCAAAGCTAGGCTTATAGTGGTCATTATTAAGCAATAAGGCTAGATCTCCGTGCTTTCCAAGGTCTTTATTGATCCAGATCTTACGACCCTTACATTTACCTTTATCTGCCATAACATAACTATCTACATAAAACATGTATTTTGGTAACAGTTGCGTTATGTCAGCATCCCATTGATTTAGTTCTGGATTACTTAGCGTAAGTGTGAGAGGTTGATTTGTGTAATTTATAACTAAGTTTTGTAAATCCTCATACCTTTTTTTGAAGGCATCAAATCCTAACCTATTCACTACGCTGAAACCATCAACTTTTTGTTTTATCAACTTAATCTGAGCCTCATTCAAAGCTAAGATCTTATCCTCCAGTTGAATTTGTTGATGCTCGTTAGTTGATAGTTTATTTAGTTTCTGGTCTATTTTGTACAATAAACTATCTACTGGTATCATTTATAAAGAGTTTTAAAAACTAGCTCCTTATACAGAAGCTAGCTTTTTAGTTTTCAATTTTCCTTCTAATGTCAACAACTCATCTTGGTTATCTTCATCAGCTAAGAATTTGATCAATTCTTCTTCTTCTTTTGCTATCTCATACTCACCTTCATAAACTCTACCGTTAGGTTTCACTCTGTAGATGGAATGTTGGATAGCTTGTTTAACTAAATCTTTAATATGGAGTAAATTCTCTTTCATATCAGCGAATCTGTTGAACACTTCTACAGGATTCAATCCTTTGAAGTTACCACTTGTCATCTCTGATTGTTTTAATATATTATCAACTTGGTTATATACAACTTCTTCTTTTGTCTCATCTGTCACAGGAAGTCCTAAAAGTCTTGCAACTTTCTTCTTCTTCTCAGGAGTCATTGAGTCAAACTTGACGATAGCTTTGTTAATAAGCTGTTTCTTCTTGTAGACAAGAGCATTTTCTATATCATCGTTAACAACATAGAACTGTGTGTCTGCTGGAAACTCACCTCTTTCCCAAGCTTGGTATGAAGATGCAATGGTTGGATGAACTCTCAACCAGGCAAATGCAAGCTCTTGTAAAGGTTGGTTCAAGTCATATAAGTTATCTCCATCTAAAAGTTTTACAGGCTGCACATGTAATGAATCATTTGTTCCTGTAGATAATGCATAGTTCCAGAATTTAGCTCTTGGTCCTAAGTCAATATCACCTAGTTTAGATTGAAGTTTATCACGAAGTTCTGTTACACGCTCAATCTCCAACTCTTTTTCTGTTGGATCTTGAATACGTCTAATGTAACCAGCATCAGGATCTAATCCTGTTCTGTATTTACCATCTAGCTCTTTGTATGGATACTTAAAAACTCCTGTTCCAGGAATTCTTGTCATTCCTAGATTAGCAAGATTACTATCCATAGTTTGTAATTGAGAACTGTTATATTGTTTCTTAATAGTAGAAACCTTTCCTAATTTACCCATAATGTAGTTTAATTAAAATGTTATTGGTTTATTTTGTAGAGTGACCCTATTGAAAGGTAGAAACTTAATTCATCACTCTAAGTGCGAGAAGGCAGTCCCCTCGTGAGGAGGGACAGTGTGGGATGAGGGGACTCTTCTCTCGAGAAATGGTTGACATCAGAACGAGTCAACCGTAGATCTCTTTTATATTTTAGAATTGTGGGATTTCTTCAATCAACACAGTTCTAGATAGATCCTCAATGAATACATCACATCTATCTTTCATCCAGATTTCGTATCCTGGGAATTTATTAGCAGAGCTCATACCTTGAGACTTAGCAAAACCTAAGTGGTGACGAGTTCCATCAATATAACCCCAAGTCATAGAAGGAGCACCCTTCATACGTACTTCACGGATGTTGTTTACCATTGATCCATCAGACTGAGGAGATACATCAAATACCATAAATACAGGAGTAGATTTCTTGTTTTGTCCAAATTCCAAGTTAGTTTGTGGTAAATCTAACTCTTTTAAGTGAACAAGTTCTACACGTCCAGTCTCACGAGTAACCATTGCATCGAAAGCAAAGTTATAAGTGATAGACTGTCCTTCTCCTTGTAAGTAACGATTTCCTGAATCAGCCATGAATGTTAGACCTGAGTTAAGTGCATCATCCTTAAGAGCTTGTTGGAATACATCGAATCCAGCCTCATTGGTGTACATTTTAACTCTACGATCTTTAACGTCCACTCGTCTATAGAACAAGTCTCCAAATACTGAACGAATCAAGTTTGCAGAGAACTCACCTCTATTGTATTGTACTAAGTTTCCGTTGTTACGCATTCTGTGGTATACACCAGCAGATGTACGTTTTACTTCTTGTCTAGAACCATTAGTCTTAACTGTTCCAGGCTTAGCCCAGATCATACGCTTAACTTTTAATTCTATCATAGATTTACGCATCCAGAATTCTACGAAAGGCTCCCACTTAACATCATTACGAGTTAAAGGAAGTTGATTACGTCTTTGTGGAGCATATACTAAGATGTCTAGTGGCTTACCAGAAGCATCTCGCATCATTTTGTCATCAGCCCACTCAGTGATTTTGTGCTCATATCCATATGCAGAACCTAAAGATTCAAACATAGTGATTTGCTCACCTAATCGTGGAAGACCTAATAAGTCTTGGTCAAATTCACCAATCGCAGCATCAACTAGTTCTAGTTCAACACCTTGTGCTAAGAAAGTAGAGCTTACGAAGTCTACAGTTGGATTGTCACTTACTAATGTGAAAGTGTACAAGAATCCAGCATTCCAAGGCTGAGGATCTTTGATTACATAGAAACGTGGTCCATACTGACGAGTACCTACAGAAACGATAGCGTTTTTAGAGAACTCATTAGTATCAAGCACTAATGTAAATTCTTGTCCATCAATACCTGGCTTAGGGTTAGCAGCTGTTGTGTCAGGAACATCAATGATTTTTGGGAATTTGTAAGGTACAGCGATTTGCCATTTCCAAGCATCACTGTTTGTATCAATATAATACGGAGTGCTCTTGTTGATCATGTCAAGGAAATCATTGCTATACAATGAAGATTGAGTATACAGACTGATAATCTTTTTATCATAGTCCGCAGGCTCAGTAGAGTGGAAAGACTCTAAGTGATTTGCGTCTGTTAGCTTTCCTACAGCACGCTTGTCCATCGATGCAACACGAGCATAGGAAAAACCAGTTAGACCTGGGATTGTTTGAATTGCCATTTTATTCGTTTTAAATTATTAAATTATTATAAAAACCATGAATTAGGTTTGGTCTTTTTACTTGAAGACTGAGAAGCAGTTTTACTTCTAGTCACTTGTCTAGCTACTTCCCCAAATAGTTGGTTAGACTTTTTAGTCACACCTGTTCTTTGTATAGTAGATAGAGTAGGATCTTTTTCTAATATCTTAAGTAAAAGCCCCACCTTTACTTTCATTTCATGGTTCTCAGGTCTTTTCAAATCTAAGATAGCACGATCAAAGTCAGTGAGATTTTCTCCAGCAGGAGTTTTCCACTTATCCACTAATAGGAAGTCTTGTAGTTCGTTTGCTAAATTAGAATTGATTGGTATACCATCAAACTCTTTTTCTTTTAGCTTATCAGTTAATATAGTCTGAACATTATTTACATACTGATTTTTAATAGCAGCTTTTTGTTCTTGTACTTGTTCAGCCTCTTTATCTAATTGTTGAAGCTTTTGAGCTTCTTTCTTAACTAACACTTTATGATGTCTTGCAGCAACAGTGTCTAAGTCACCATAGTTTTGCAATCTTTCAATTTCTGTACTTATGTCTTCTGGTTCAAATCCTTGATCAGCTAGTGCTTGTTTCATCACTGCCACTTGATTCTTCTCATTGGATAGGTCCATCTCTGAGAAACTTACAATCTGGTTGTATGTTCCAAAGTATTCTTTTGGATCAACTCCTTTTACAAATATAGATTCAAATGCATTTTGGTAATCTTCACCAAATTGACCAATGAAATTTTGAACTAATTCAGATGCACCTTTTTTCTTTTCAGCAGTAAATCTTTCTAGAAACTCTTCAGGTGTATTAATCGATACCTCTTCATCTTCACTATCCTTTGTGAAAACTCCTAGGTTGAACAAGTCGTTTGCTAAAGCAGTAAATTGAGTTTCACCTACTTGGTCTTCTTGTTCATCTTCTTCAGACTCTTCAACTTTTTCTTCTTTAACTGTCTCTTCTTTTGCAACAGTTGCTTCTTCTTCCTCCTCCTCTTCTTCTACATCACTTAAGAAGTCAGCGATTAATGATTCTGCTGATTGTTTTTCCTCATCAGTTTTACCATCAACGCTTTTTGGTGGAGTGATATCTTTACCTTTTGGTACACCACTGTTAGCCTCTGGCTTAGGTGCATCCACTTCATTTACTATAGCTTCAACATCATCAGGATTTCCTGAAGCAGTTTCTGGAGCAAGTAAATCATTCAATAATTGAACATCTCCTGCACCAGCTTCAACAGTATCTTGAATACCGAAGTTACCGAGTTTATCTAAATTATCAGACATATGTAGTTAAATTTTGTTACGTAATTGGTTTATAATGTAAAAGTATGCTAAGTCTATTTAATTTCAAAGGGTATTCAAGCATTATCGCCAACTATTCTTGATAATATAGCATTAATGTTTTCTTCTCCCCTAATTTAATTAATTAGTTTTTCTTATTTCGCCCTTTTGCATTCTCTTTTGCTACAGCAAGGTCATTTGCTTGATTGTCACGAGCTAGTTTGATCTTTTCTCTTTCAACTTGCAACTTTTGCTGAGCTATACTATTTTTAGAATTGATGTCAGCCATTTTGCTGTCATAATCCTTTTGAGCTTTTGTTTGTTGTGAAGCTAGCTTTTCAATCTCAAGTGCATCTGGTGTACCAGACATATCAAGATCAGCACTTGCTCCACCTTCTCTAGACATTGCATTTATCATGGCAATCTCCTTCTTATTCACACGATCTAGTTCGTTCTGATAGTTATCATTAGCCACTTTCTCTTGAGCCATTCTAGCAGCTTCCTGCATCTGAGCTTGTGCAATTTGACCAGCTTGTTCTTGTTGTTGCTGTTGTAATTGCATTTGCTGTTCTTGTTGCTGCACTTGTCTATCTCTAAGATCTTTGAAAGTTTTCTTCATTTCTCTCATAGACTTGGTGCTATACAGCTCAATTACATCATAAAGTGTGCCACCGTTTTGAATAATAGCCTGAGATAGTTGTCTAAGTTCATTGAACATCTGAGTATCTTCAGGTCTGTTAGTTAAGAACACTTTTAAATCACGAAGTTTTAAGTCTGATCCATTCACTTGAACGAATGCAGACTCACCTTCGTTTGTTATATATGACAGGGTAGATTGCGGTTTATCACTTTCAACATATAATGCAGCGTCTACAATAGCTTGGTATAATTGACCCATTACATATTCATGAGCCACAAATAAAGGCTCTGTCTGGGAATAACTCTGTGACAATGCTGTTTGGGTACCTGTGGCTGTTTCTGATGCAGCTATGGAACCCATACGCTGTTTAGACATACCAATAAGTTCCCAGCATTCTATTTTCATTTGCTGTGCTAGTGTATAACGAGCTTGTATCTCTTGTGTTCTGGTAAGATCTAGAGATGTAAACTGGTTGAATGAGCTTGGACTCTTTAAGTTTTCTGGACTATCATCAACAAATACAACACCACGCTCACGAGCTTCCATTTCCCATACATCTAATGCATCTTGTGCATCACCATCCTTTGGAATGGGAATATGGCGTAGTGACATAAGTTGCACCTTACCAACCTCTTTCTCCAGAAGCTTGTATAACTGATTCATACAGACGTTATATATCACCTGGAAGGGTTTCATTAGATCAACTAGAGATCGTGCCTCTGTGTTCTTAACTTCGTACGTAGTACCTATAATTGGGCAGTAGTTTAGAAGTTTATATGGTTTAACGTGGTAAATATCTGGACCAATCTTAGTTCCTTGGTACCACTGGTTAATCCATCCCCACTCAAGAGATATCTCTGTAGGCATATCACCTGCCTTATATGTTTCATCAACAAGCACTGATTGCTCATTTCCTAACTCATCTATGTATATAAGTTTACCAATCTTCTTTTTAGAGATCCAGTAACTTCTTATAACAACATACTTGTATCCAAATGAAGACACATTAGATGTAAGACCTAAGAAGTCTTTTAATCCATCATTGTTCTCTTTTATCTCACTCTCTATAATCATACGTGTTTGTAACACTAGTGGATCATAAGTGTCGTACATCACTGAGTCTTGACCAGGTATAGCATCTGGATTACCAAGGTTGGACTCTCTTACATTAATAAGTCCATAGTCTTGTAGAGAGCTTCTTAAATGATCAATCTCATCTTTTGTAAGGTCTGGGAAGGTTTCAATTATTTGAGACAATTCCATCACCTCTACAGTACCAGCAGCATATGCTCCTTGAGCTCTACCTGTTGGATCTGATATATATTTTCTATCTGGTGTTGTAAGGAACCAAGTGTTCTTTGGATTTGCCACCTCTACATTGAATCCAAGTTTAGAGTTGTCTTCATATATATGGTAGAACTCTCTTGCAGAAATAAGTAAGTCTCTAAATGCATCCTCACTCTTCTCCTTCATATTAAAGTCTGCTTTTTGAGCTGTTAAAATATGATTAGCCCACTTTTCAGCAACAGATGTATAGCTATCTAACTGGTCCTTCACTTGTTCCATTGTAATAGCTTCAATATCTTCCATTGACACCTCTTGATCAGAGATGGCAGCTTTTGCCATAACTTGCTGCTTAACTTGATTGATTACATATGCTTTTAATGTGTCTGTTTTAAACTGTAGCTCTTGAGCTTGACTATCATCATCAAATGCCTTCACTCTAAAGCTATCAGGGCGTTTTGATATCTCACCAACTAATTCATTTACAGGAGTGGTGATGATTGAGTAGTGCTTTACATAAGCAGGTAATTCTAAATCAGCTTGAAGCATATCTGTAAAACTCTTCACCTCAGGTTCATCAATTAAGAAGTCTTCTCTTCTCAATATCCCCTTCATCAGGTCATAGTTCTTTACAAACGTATCTCTGTTTTTTACATACTCAGCATATGCTTTGTTTGCGAAGTAATCCATGGTGTTCTTCACCCAACTGTCATCTTTCTTTTGTTTCTCAGTTTTAAACTGATCAGGGAAGATGTTCAGATAGGCGTACCTAATGTTATCCTCTTTTGTATATCTAATAATTGCCATTATGAAAAAAGTTTATTTTTCTTTCTATTAAAGAGTCCTCTTGACTCTGTGAATAGCTTGTTCTTTTTGTTTCGTTTGTGCATAGACGTTAGTCTAACATCTTCTTTATCTCCCACTCTACCGATGATGGGATCTAGTTTCATAGCTAGTGCTATTGCTAATTCTGCTGCAATGATACGGTCAAAGTTACCTGACTCATTGTATTGTATCATTTCTTCCAGCAGTACAGGATCTAATATCTTAGCCATCCCTTTGGTCTGAGAAACTATCTCACCTTCTTCGTTAGTTTCAGAATGTACTATCTCTTCTGTATACTTCTTCAAACATCCATGTAAGAAGTCTCTAATCTTTTCTGATGATCTATGTATACCATAATCACGTCTTACGGTGGTATTTGGTACTATTTCTTTTAACCAATTAGGTTGTCTTTCTAAATATTGTGCATCTCCTTTACTAATCATATGATCTATAAAGGATATTTCATCATTTTCACATAATGCTCTTGCATTATAATATTTGATGAGATATCGAGCTTGGTTTTCCCAAGTTTCTTTTTTATCTGGACGTGCACAATAGCTTGCCACAAACATATCTTGGTATTTTTCACCAGATATAGCGTGCATACGCTTATATATGTACACAGAACCTAATGATGAACTATATGCTGACTTACCCTGTCTATATGGGTCAATTCCTGCAACATATAGGCCATACGGTGGGTTTTCTACAGGAAATTCATAAATAACTACAGGAGCATCCTTTAAATCCGTATTCTTCAAAGGAAAATTCATAATAGGTAATTTATCAGTGAAGTCATGCTTAACACCATCACCATCATCATATAAAACAACAGGTGTGCCTGTTCTTTCTCCTTCTACTAATCTATGCTTCTGACGCTTTGCTGCTTCTATGTCAAAAATGTTTGTATCCTCATTCAAGAATATATCATCCACTTCTTGTGGATAGTACATCTTTTCTTTTAGATATGCAAGTCTATCACCTGCCTTCTTTAGACGCTCTAAATTATCATTAGTTACTTCATCAGCTTTTTCTTCGTTAGACACCATCATAGGTACCTGATGTAGTAAAGAATCTGCAGGTTTGTCTAAGAATGCACCTAGTGTAGAATCTTCCTTAGCTTCCATCCTGTACTTATGAGAAATAAACAATCCATGTATACGCTTATTATCTTTTTCGTTATTATACGTAAGAAAGTTAAAATTATCTACGTCAAACATTAAAGTTTTAGCATCCATGAACTTCTTCATGTCTCCACCTGTTCCTGTGAGAATAGGACTACATCCCCATCCAAATGGTGTTGTAAATCCAGGAACAGCAGCTTGAAAACCTCTCAAGAAGCTTCCTTTACCAATCTCATCAATAATAAGTCTACGAGGTTTTGTACCTGCAATAGCTTCTTCATTGTTACCTTCATCTAAGTTACGGATGAGGATCTGTGAGAATGGTATACGTTCACCACCTCTAGTCTTGATTCCAAGTGTCACCTGGTTCTTCCAGTTGTCTTCCACTCTTTGCCATCTCCACGCTTGTGGTAGAAAGTTTAGTCCTTTATCTATCTTGTCTGTAATCAGCTTGATATCAGGAGCATTCAGACCAGCAATAATATTTTGTGAGTTCTCATCAAATGTTGCACCGTGTGCAATATAGCTTGCTTCTATAACAGACTTAGCAAAACGTCTGATTCCTAGTATTACAAGTCCTTTCTTCTCTTTGTGAGCTCTATCTATTTCATTTGTTACCAACCACTCGTTATCTCTGAGCAGTGGATTAGCATACTTCTGATTAATGCGTCCATATTCATCTATAATATCTACTTCTGTATGCCATACATTCAAATGCCAATAGAGAAAAGGATTTATATAAACACCGTCCATCATACAGCCATTCATGCATAATTCTTTATGAAATGCATAAAAAGACTTATATTCCTCAGATTCTCTGTCAGGAACACGCCCTTGATTGATAAACCAATCCTTATAATCTACACTATGTAGTTTCATATTTACTTTCTATTCTTATAGAAGTCTTCTGCCATTGAGCCTAGTTGTGCACCACCTCTAGTTTCCACCTTCTTCTTAGCTTCTTGTTCACGAAGCTTATCCAC
>Ga0222719_10004505_pt1 | contig 12226 bp, 10 predicted proteins | sample C33_34DmetaG_FD_165039 | JGI IMG/M metagenome (GOLD analysis project Ga0222719, IMG submission 165039) | Estuarine water microbial communities from San Francisco Bay, California, United States - C33_34D | ecosystem: Environmental > Aquatic > Marine > Unclassified | place: USA: California...
ATATAATGATCTATCAGATTGAGTTCTTGGTCCTCTTACTGCTGGACCTCTACTTCTATTTAATAATCTAAATTGTATACCCGATTTATCTGCAACCTCACCCATAACACCATCAAGGGCATCTATCTCTCGTACTAAATGTCCTTTACCCAAACCACCAATTGCTGGGTTACAAGACATCTCGCCAATTGTTTCTATCTTGTGGGTGAATAGAGCCGTGTTAACTCCTAGTCGTGCAGAAGCTGTAGCTGCTTCACATCCTGCATGGCCACCTCCTATTACTACAACATCGAATGATAAATCATTTTTCATAAGCTAAATTTATAACTGATTATTATATTTACAAGATGCGTATAGTTTTGCTTAAATAAGCATTAATTATCAATATTTTTGATAAGAAAAGTGCATAAATATAAGTAAAATGCTGTATTATTTACCAATACAAAAATCATTGAAAATACTGCCTAATATCTCCTCAACATCGACTTTTCCAACAATCATACCAAGATGTCTAGTAGCTAACCTTAAATCTTCTGCAGCTTTATCAAAATCTTCAACTTCATTTTTTTTATTAAAATTTTTTAGATATTCTAAGCATTGCTCAAGATGATGTCTATGTCGTTCTCTCGTAATAAAAATATCATCACTTTTTATAAATTTATTTTTTAAATTATTTTTTATTTTTATAATTAATTCTTCGATGTTTAAATTCTCTTTAATTGAAATTAATACATGATTTAATTTTTTGATCTCTAGATCAATATCTCCCTTTAAAAGATCTGATTTATTTATTACTAAAATTGCATTTTCATCCAATAAACCCTTTAAAACATCATTAAAATCAAGGTTTTTTGCATCAACAACTATTAACTTCAGATCTGCTTCATCTGCTCTAATTAAAGATAATTTAATACCTTTTTTTTCAATTTCATTTTTAGACTCTCTTATCCCCGCAGTATCTGAAACAATTACTGGATAACCATCTATGTTAAGATGTGTTTCAATTACATCTCTTGTTGTCCCTGCAATTTCTGAAACTATTGCAACATCTCTATTTGATAGATGATTTAGAAGACTAGATTTACCAGCATTGGTAGGTCCAAGAATTGCAATCTTAAAACCCTCTCTTATTCTTTCTCCTACTTTTTGATCATTTAAAATTTTTTCTATATTTTTTAAAACACCATCAGAACTTTTTTTAATTTCTTCAAAAATGTCATTTGGTAAATCTTCATCTGGAAAATCTATTTTAGCTTCAACATGTGATAAAATTTTTAAAAGTTTTTCTCTTAAAAAATTAAATTGGCTTGCAGATTTTCCATTCATGATTTTTATTGCTTGCTGTCTTTGAATTTCAGTCTCAGAAGAAATTAAATCAGCTATGCTTTCAGCTTTAAGCAAATTTATTTTTCCATTTTGAAACGCAAGTTTCGTAAATTCACCTGGTTCAGCTAAACGACAGTTTTTGTTTAGTGAGAGTTCAGTGTGCAAGGCATCAATTACTGCTTTGCTTCCATGTACGTGTATTTCAGCCATATCTTCGCCTGTGTAGCTCTCAGGCCCAGGAAACCACAATATTATACCTTCATCAATAAGTTCAGAAGTGTTGATTTTATTGATTTTTCTAAGAGTTGCCACTCTTGCTGTGGGAAGCTCTTTTCCAGTTATAAGTCTTAAAACGTTTGATGTTTCATGACCAGATATTCTAATTACAGCTATACCAGAAATTCCAGGTCCTGATGAGAGAGCATAAATTGTCATAGTTTAATATACCTTGAAAACAAATTTTATAAATATTAATCGTACTATTTAGATTAAATGATAAATATAGAAAATATTTTAAAAAATTTTAAAAATAAAAATTACAAGGAAGCACTTCTAGAATTAAATAAAATATTAATAATTGATCCAAACTCATTAGAAAAGTTAAATTTAAGAGGTGTAATTTTACAAATTCTTAAAAAACCGGAGGAAGCTAGAAAAAATTGGATCAAATCTTTAAGTATTAATAATAAATATTTTGATGCTTATTTTAATTTAGGCAATTCCTATATGGATGAAAAAAATTATAACCAAGCTGAAATATATTACAATCAAGCAGCTATTTGTCAGCCACAAAACTTTAAGATTTATTATCAATTAGGTTTTTTATGCATGAAAAAAAATGAGTTACAAAAATCGTGTGATTTTTTTAATAAATCAATTAATTACAATAACAATTTTGCTCCCACATATTACAACTTAGGAATTGCTTTAGGTAATCTTAATAAAAAAAATGAAGTAATCAATTGCTTAATTAAAGCAATCGAAATTAATCCAAAGTATATAGATGCCTTTTTTTTACTTGGAGTTACTTTTAGAGAGATAAAAAAATTTAGTTTATCAAAAAAATATTTTTTAGAAGCATTCAAATTAAATCCTGAGTATCCATATCTTAAAGGGGCTATAAGATTTATAAAAAATACTTTATGTGAATGGGACGATTTCGAAAAAGATTTATTTGATTTAGAGAATGATATTAAAGATAAAAAAAAAGTCACCACTCCTTGGCAAGGACTTTCGTTATTTGAATCCCCAGCTATACAACTAAAAAATACAATTTTATTTTCTGAACACCATAAAGAAAATTCATTTGATATTGCTCCTAACCAAAAAATTAACATAGGGTACTTTTCTGCAAATTTTTGTGAGCATGCTGTATCTAATCAGTTAAGCGAAATATTAAAAATGCACGATAAAAATAAATTTAATACATTTGGATTTTATTTAGGAACAAAAATCGACAACAAACTTAAAGACATTAAAAACAATTTTAATGACTTTTTTGATATCTCTCAAACAGAAACAAGAAACATTATACAGCTAGTTAAAAACTTAAAAATAGACATAGCAATAGATTTAATGGGATTCACCAAATCTAATAGGTATAAAATATTTAATAATAGATGTGCACCGATTCAAGTATCCTATCTGGGTTATGCAGGAACTACTGGCTTAAAAAATATGGATTACTTAATAGCTGATGAAAATGTAATATTAAATGATTATAGAAAATACTATTCAGAAAAAATTATTTATATGCCAAACTCGTTTATGCCAAATAACGAAAACCAAATTATATCAGAAAAAAAATATACAAAAATAAGTGAAGGGCTTCCAGAAAATGGGATTGTGTATTGTTGTTTTAATAAACATTACAAAATAACCCCAAAAATATTTGATGTGTGGATTGATATTTTAAAAAATGTGGAAAATAGTATACTCTGGCTTAATAGTGCTGAAGAAGATACTAAAAAAAATATTTTAGAATATTCTAGACAAAAAGGGCTGGGTCAAAAAAAAATTTTTTTTACAAAGAGAACTTTGGACTATCCTGAATATTTATCAAAACATCAGTTGGCAGATATATTTTTGGACACCAGTCCATTTTCAGCACATTCAACTGGATGTGCATCCTTACTAGCTGGGGTACCGATTATTACAATTTCAGGAAAATCTTATGCAAACAACGTTTGTTCAAGTTTATTAAGATCAATTGGCATGGGGGAACTTATTGCTGAAAATTTAAATGAATACAAAGATAAAGCTATTTATCTTGGAAAGAACCTAAACAAACTTTTAAATATTAAGAAAAAAATAAAAAAAAATAATATGAGAAAATCACTTTTTGACTCAAAAACTTATACAAAAGATTTAGAAAAAGCTTTCAGCCAAATATACAAAACAAAAAAAAATAAATTACAAAATGAAGATTTAAGAGTTAATCAGTTATAAAATTATTATTTTAAAATACTAAACATTTTACTCAAATATTTTTCATAATTATCACTACTATTTAAGGAGCTTTTATAAATAGGTTGTCTGGCCTGAGCAATACTAACAGTTTTAATTGGTGTTTTACTATTTTTATCTGGGTTAAGGCATTTTTCATCCCATTCTAATTCACAAAAATTTAAAATTTTCCTTATTTCACTTTCCTTATCTTGAACAAGTTTTTCATAATTTAAATCATATATAAAGTTTGGAATTTTTGTTTTCCAAAATTTCATAATCTCGGAATACAAATTATAATACTCCGCTATATCTTCGGCTCTATTAGTCCAATTCATAGTGCTAGACGCAAAACTATTTTTAAATAAGGATAAGCAATTATCTTTGGGGCTTCTGTGGCAATGTATAATTTTACAATTAGGAAAAAAAAGTTTTATAAAACCTAAAAATCTAAAATTTTGAGGAGCTTTATCTGTAATTATATTTTCTTCAATATTATAAAGTTTAAAATACTCGTGATATTCTGAAGAAATTACATTTTTGGGTAAACTTTGATTTTCAATTATATGCTGTTTATTGTATTTAGAATTTTCTACAAAATTTTTTTTTAAAACTTGTTGCAAATATATTAATTCACCAGCACCATATACTTCACTATGAGATGAAATGATTTGTTCAGTTAAAGTCGTTCCAGACCTAGGCATGCCACAAATGAATATAATTTTTTTTTGATCAATATCTTGATTTGTCTTCTCTAAATCAATTCCTTCAAAAGTCTTCATTATATTTTGAATTGCCTTTTTTTCAGCATCTAAATTTGAACCCTTTTCTTTAAGTTTCAATTCATTTGCAATATTTAAATAGTGGAAAGCATTTTTATAATCTTTTAAGTCTTCATAAGATTTTCCTAGCGCATAAGATATATCAACTTTTTTCTCATAATTATTATCATCTATCTGGCTATTAAGTTGCTCCATTTTTTTTAAATGTTTAAGTGAATTTTCATCCTCGTTAGAATACTTTGTTATAGAACTAATTAATTTATGCGCGCCAACATGTGAGGCATCAATTATTAATATTTGTTTTATTATTTGTCTTGTTTCCTCTATGTTATTGTTGCTTTGATAAGCAACTGCCAAAGAAAATAAAATTCCTAAGGAGCTTGACTTAGGAATATTCGTGTTTTCTTTTAATAAATCTAAAGCCTTTTTATAAAGCTTGATAGCACCGTCATAATCATTGATTAGCGTCTTTAAGTTTGCATAGTTATTGTATGCATTAATATAGCCCGGGTTTATTTTCAAAATATTTTTATAAAGTTCTTCTGAGGCCTCAAGATTTCCAATAGCTTTCAGTGAATTGGCATAATTATTCATTGCAGCAATATTATTAGGCGCATATTTGAGGGCCTCTTTAAAATATTTGATTGAATTTTTATGTTGTGAAAGACCTTGATAGGCCATTCCAGTCATATTTAACAAATAGTCATTTCCTGGAATTTGCTTTAAAATTTTTTCCGAACCTTCAATTACCCTCTTAAAATTTTTTGCTTTTAAATAATTATTTAATATTCTTATTTTCTCTACTAAATCCATACAAAATGGTTTTTCAATATGACATCGCTCAAGCTGGTTTGTTCATTGAATTAAAAAATTCTGTATTATTTTTTGTATCTTTTAATTTTGAACTAATAAATTCGATAGCATCCATCGTTCCCATCGGTGCAATTATTCTTCTAAGAACATTCATTTTCTGAAGGTCATTTTTATCAAACAACAGCTCTTCTCTTCTGGTTCCAGATTTTGTTATATCAATTGCAGGGTAAATTCTTTTATCTGCAATTTTTCTATCAAGAACTGTTTCACTATTTCCAGTTCCTTTAAACTCTTCAAAGATAACCTCATCCATTCGACTACCAGTATCAATCAATGCAGTTGAAATAATTGTTAAGGATCCTCCTTCTTCAATATTTCGTGCTGCTCCAAAAAATCTTTTGGGTCTTTGGAGTGCGTTTGCATCTACACCTCCAGTTAAAACTTTTCCTGAACTTGGGATAACAGCGTTATATGCTCTTCCCAATCTTGTGATTGAGTCTAATAATATAACAACATCTTTTTTGTGTTCAGTTAATCTTTTTGCTTTTTCAATTACCATCTCAGCAACAGCAACGTGTCGTTGAGCTGGTTCGTCAAAAGTTGAGCTAATCACTTCACCTTTTACTGTTCTTTGCATATCAGTAACTTCTTCAGGCCTTTCATCTATCAATAAAACAATCAGATAACTTTCCGGGTAATTTTTAGCTATTGAGTTTGCAATACTTTGTAAAATCATTGTTTTACCTGCTTTAGGAGGTGAAATTATTATTGATCTTTGCCCTTTTCCAATTGGACTTACTAGATCAATTAATCTTGGTGTTAAATCTGGTTTTTTTTCAATTTTTGTAGTTTCAACCTCCATTACCATTTGTTGATCCGGGTAAAGAGGAGTTAAGTTGTCAAATGCAATTTTATGTCTCGCTTTTTCTGGTTCTTCAAAATTAATTTTACTAACTTGAAGTAGAGCAAAATATCTTTCTCCTTCTTTGGGGGCTCTAACTGGTCCTTCTACAGTATCTCCAGTTCTTAAACCAAATTTTCTAATTTGACTTGGGCTTACATAAATATCATCTGGTCCTGGTAAATAATTTGATTCCATTGCCCTTAAAAAACCAAAACCATCTTGTAATAATTGCAAAACACCTGCTCCAGTGATTTCTTCCTTTTCTGCAACTTTTTTTAAAATAGCAAAAAGAATTTCCTGTTTTCTTAATGTGCTAGCATTCTCGATGCCAAGTTCTTCGGCTTGCGTAATAAGTTGCTCTGATGATTTTAGTTTTAACTCTTGGATGTTCATGATTTAAATTTTTAAGGACCGCAAAGATATAAATAATATATATGCAATAATTGTTATTTCAACCCTAGATTGGCTTAAAAATGACAAAAAAAACAATAAAAATCAACATTATTGTAGGAACTTCGTTAATAATTCTAAAAAACTTTGAGGATCTGGTATTAGAATTATTTTTTAGAGATACGAGGCATTTCCCAAGATAGTCATTATAAACTGATAACAAAATAACTAAAACAATTTTTATTTGCATCCAGAGTTGAGAGAATATTTCTATTCCATTTAAATAGATTAGCGCCAAACCAAAAATCCAAGTGAAAATCATTGCAGGACACATTATGTAATAAAAAAGTTTTTTTTCCATTACTTCAAAAACATCGGTGGTCTCTTTTTTTTCTTTGTTCTCAACATGGTAAACAAAAATCCTTGGAAGATATAAGAGACCAGCCATCCATGAAACAACAGCTATCAAATGTAAACTTTTAAATAATAAATAACTATTCATAATTTAAACATGGGCATTTAACAAATTGGTTTGGACATTGTATCTTTGGAGGAAAAAGCTCTCCATTAAAATTATACTCTTGTTTTTTAATTATTAAATTTGACATAGCTTTTATATAATTTTCATTAGTACCCAATGCTGGAACTCTTGTGTAATTTTTACATCCATTTTTATCAGCTAACTCTTTGTATTCTATATCTAGCTCAACTAAAGTTTCTGAATGTTCAGATACAAAAGCTATAGGCACTAAAACAATGTGTTTTCCTATTTTTGAATTTTCTACAATAATGTCTTCTGTTGATGGGCCTATCCATTTTAGGGGACCAACACGACTTTGATAGCTTAATATCCAGTCTAAGTCTTGAATTTTTAATGACTTAACAATTTTGTCAACTGATTGCTCTACTTGCCATTGATACGGATCTCCTCTTTTTATATTTTTTTCAGGCAAACCGTGTGCAGAAAATATTAGCTTGAAATTTTTTAAATTGTTAATTTTTTTTAATATTTCTTCTCTATGTGCCAAAACAAAATTATCATCCGTAGGATAACAGCAAATTGTACTTGTTTTAATCTCAAGATTATTTTTTTTACAAATATCTTTCCACTCCTTAATTGAAGATCCGGTTGTTGCTGCAGAATATTGTGGATATAAGGGCATCAATATAATTTCATCTGGATTAAAATTTCTTACATGATGCAGAACCTCTTCTGCTCTTGGGTGCCAGCACCTCATAACAATAAAACATTTGTATTCTGAGTTTTGATCTTCATCATTAAGCTTTAATTCTAAGGCTTTTGATTGTTCCTCTGTTAATTTTAAAATGGGCGACGCCCCTCCAAGCTCTTGATATATTTTTTTAGCTGTCGGTGCTCTTCTATTGGAAATTAATTTGGCTAGAGGATATCTAAAAAAAGAGGGTAAATTTAATATTGCTGGATCATTAAATAAATTAAACAAAAAAGGTTCAACATTCTCAAGTTTATCAGGCCCACCTAAATTAAAAAGTATTACAGCTTTTTTCATTAATAATTTTTTACTGTATTTACCATGTATTCAAACATATTAGGATCTGTTTCAGGTAAAACACCATGGCCTAAGTTAAAGATATAAGGGTGATTTTGAAAAATGTCTAAATATTTTATAGTTTCTTTTTTGATAGTCTCTTTGTCTGTAAGTAGTATTTTGGGATCAAGTCCGCCTTGAACAGGAATTTTTATATCTTTTAAAATCTTTTTGGGATCAATGTTATAATCAATACTAACTGCATCTGGTTTAACAATATCACAAAATTCTTTATAATTTTTAATCTCCCTAGGGAAACAAATAACTGGTGTATTTAATGATTTCACATAATTTACTAAGTTTAGGGTGGGTGAGTAAATATAATTTGGTAGATCTTTTTCTTCTAACAAACCTGCCCAACTATCAAAAATTTGTATTACATTTGCGCCATTATCAATCTGGTTTTTAATATGTATTTTTAAAAATTTTTCTAAAATTAATAAGATTCTATTTATTAAAAAATCATTTTTGAAAAAATTTTCTTTTAATTTTTTTTTAGGAGATTGTTGGTTAATTATATAAACTAATAAAGTCCAAGGCGCACCTACAAAACCTATAATATTTTTATTTCTGCTTTTTACAATACTGTCTGAGCTAACTTTTTGAATTGCTTTATAGACTGGATAAATTTTTTGAACAAAATCAACCTCATCAATTTTAGACATTTCATCAATATTAACCTCGTCTAATTTAGGTCCAAAACCTTTTTCAAACACCACTTTTTGATTTAAACCATATGGTAGCATTAAAATATCTGAAAAAATTATTGCAGCATCTAGATCAAATCTCTTTAAAGGTTGCAAAGTAATCTCTGATGATAAATTTGCATTTAAACATAATTTTATAAAATCTGAGTTTAATTTCCTAATTTCTCTAAATTCTGGTAGATATCTTCCAGCCTGTCTCATTATCCATATTGGATTTACTTTAGTTTTTTTATTTATTATTACTTCATGAAGAGGTGTCATATAAGAATAGTATATATATATTTATTGTATTAGTATTATGTCTTGTGAATAATGATGATAAGTATTTTTAAACATTTTATTAACAAGTTAATCACAATTATTGACTAATAATACTGATTAAATTGAAGCTTTTTTCATATTTGTTAAATAAATTGTATAATTTTATTCACTAAATAATAAATGTTAATAAAATCCTTATTTTACAATATTAATTAACCAATTATTAAATTGAGTAATTTTATTAAAATAATACAAATTTATTAACAATTTATTCATGAGTAACACATATCAAATATACCTTATTTCAGATTCAACTGGAGAGACATTAGATCGAATTTTTTTAGCATTAAAAGCTCAATTTAAGAATATTGAATATAAGGTACATTCATATTCTTTTACAAGAACTGAAAATCAAATCCTTAAAATTTTAGAAGACGCAAAAAAAAATGAAAATTCAGTAATTTTATACACAATAGTAGATAACAATTTAGCTAAATATTTAGCCAATGTAAGTGATGAAAAAAAAATACCTTGTTTTGGTGTACTTGGAAATTTAATTTTAAATTTCTCTAAAATTTTAAATCAAAAAGCATCTCATGAACCGAGCGGCCAGCATGCACTTAATGATGAGTATTACGAAAGAATAGAAGCTATACAATTTACAATGAATCATGATGATGGAAATTTATTAAATGATATTGATAAATCAGATATTGTTTTAGTTGGTGTTAGTAGAACAAGCAAAACACCTACCTCAATTTATTTGGCCAACAAAGGTTTTAAAACATCAAATATTCCACTTGTAAATGAAAAATCTTTACCAAAAAAACTTAGAGATAATCCACAATTAATATGTGTTGTAGGTTTAAATACTGAGCCAGAACGTTTAGTTGATTTGAGAAAGAATAGAATGAATTCTTTAAAAGAAACTGAAAATATTAAATATACCAATATAGAAAATATAAAAAAAGAAATTGAAGATGCAAAAAAAACCTTCCGCAAATATAGATGGCCATCAATTGATGTTACAAGAAAATCTGTTGAAGAGACAGCTGCGTCAATAATTAAAATACACGAAATATATTTAAATAATGTTAAATAAAATTATCCTTGCATCTAAAAGCAAAGTTAGAAAAGAAATATTGGATAAACATGAAATACTCTGTGAAGTAAAACCATCAAATGTAGATGAAGATATTGTAAAAAAAACACTCATTAAAGAATCTGCGTCACCAGAAATTATTTCAAAAAATCTAGCTGAGCTAAAAGCTAATAAAGTTAGTTTAAATCAAAAAGAAAGAATGGTAATAGGAGCAGATAGTGTGATTGATTTAGACGGCGAACTAATATCAAAACCCGAGAGTAGAGAAGAAGCTTTAAAAATTCTCAAGAAACTTAATGGTAAAAATCACTTTTTAATAAGCTCTGTGTGTATTTCGAGGAATGGTTCAATGATATGGAATTATACTGATAAAGCAGAGCTAACTATGAAAAATTTTTCAGAAGAAGATTTAAAACTTTATTTATCAAAAATATCAGATGACACTTTATATGCATACAACGTCTATCAAATTGAGGGTGAAGGGAGAAATTTATTTTCAAATATTGCTGGAGACGAAGACACTATAATGGGGTTGCCTGTTTTTAAAATTAAGGAATATTTAAAAAATTATAAATGAAAAAATTTTTAGTTATAGGAAACCCAATTGAACACTCTTTATCTCCAACACTACACAATTATTGGATTAAAGATAACAATATTGATGCAATCTATGAAAAAACAAAATTAGATGAATATGAATTAGAGCATATTGTTTTACAAATAAAACAAAAAAAAATAGAAGGTGTTAATGTTACAGTGCCATTTAAAAAAGCCATCATACCCTTTTTAGACGAATTAACCGCTGAAGCTACGAGCACACAATCAGTTAACACGCTGTATTTGAAAGACAATAAGGTTATAGGTCATAACACAGATATAGTTGGTTTTGAAACTAGTATTAAAAAATCTAAATTTAATATTTTTAATAAAGAAGTTTTGATATTGGGTGCTGGAGGAGTTGTTCCGTCAATAATTTTTGCCTTAAAAAAAATGAAAGTCTCTAAAATTAAAATAAGCAATAGAACAAAAGAGAAAGCAGAGAACTTAAAAAAACTTTTTAAAAATATAGAAATAATAGAATGGGGTGAGATACCAAACTTTGATGTAATTATTAATGCAACAAGCATAGGTTTAAAAAAAGATGATTATATAAAGCTAGATTTTTCATTAATTTCTGAAAACACCCTTTTTTATGATGTTATTTATAATCCGAGAGAGACAAATTTTTTAAAAAACGGAAGAAGCTTAGGAAGCATAACTTTAAATGGCAAACTAATGTTCATTTATCAGGCTCTTTCAGCATTTAATATTTGGCATGGAATAGAGCCTCATGTTAATGAAGACGTTATAAAACTTTTAGATCGATGATTAGAATTGGAATTTTAGGTGATATAGGCTCCGGAAAGAGTTATGTAGCTCAAAATTTTGGTTATCCAGTTTTCAATGCTGATTACGAAGTTGCTAAATTATACCAGCAAAACAAATACGTTTTTAATAAATTGAAAATAAAATTACCAAAATACATTTATTCATTTCCAATAGAAAAATCAGAAATTTCTAATGCAATTTTAACAAATAAAAATAATTTAAAAAAGATAGTTAAAATTGTTCATGTTGAAATAAGAAAAAAATTAAATAATTTTTTAAAAAAAAATAAAAATAAAAAAATTGTAATATTAGATATCCCACTTTTGTTAGAAAATAAAATTAATAAAAAAGAGGATATATTAGTTTTTGTGCAATCTAAAAAATCATCTATTTTAAAAAATTTAAAAAAAAGAAAAAACTTTAATTTAAAACTTTTCAAAAAGTTTAAAGCAATACAATTACCACTTAGTTATAAAAAGAAAAATTCTAATTTTATTATAAAAAATAATTTTACAAAAAAATCTGTCAATGATGGTATAAAAAGTATCTTAAAAGAAATT
>Ga0222719_10004507_pt1 | contig 12218 bp, 8 predicted proteins | sample C33_34DmetaG_FD_165039 | JGI IMG/M metagenome (GOLD analysis project Ga0222719, IMG submission 165039) | Estuarine water microbial communities from San Francisco Bay, California, United States - C33_34D | ecosystem: Environmental > Aquatic > Marine > Unclassified | place: USA: California...
ATCAGCATTCTGAAGTACGACATCAATCACTCCGTATGTTCCCGATATTATGGATGTAGTCTCTGTATAAATCTGAGACTTCGGTGCCGCGAAACAGGCGGTCAAAGCATCCATGAGACTTTCCATCTCTTCGGTTTCCTCAAAACTGCCTGCCGAATTCGATCCATGAATGGCGTCATTCTTAAAGCCGAGGCATCGTCTTAAACACACTCTGCGCCCTCGAAAAGTTTCCAATGCATGGTTAATCAGTAGTTTCTGATATCGTTCGTGTATTGCCAGAGTGCGGACCAACAGTTCATGCGCTATCCCTCGGAGCACGTCACGAATATAAGGAGATTCACGGCATTGAGCCAGAGAATCAGAAACTACTTCCCTTATCAATACTGGAATGAGCGGGTGAACGGGCTCAAATATCGAGTCAGAGAGCATATCCAGAAGATTTCTCAGACAGACACCCATGTTCAGCGGCACATGACGATTCTTTGAGTGGTGCCTTAGGTCTTCGATGACAATCCGCTGGACCAGGTGGATAGAAGTGAACAATTTCTTCATGTGATGGGGACTTTGAATCCTCGCCAGTTTGTACTTTAGGTACACCAGGCATTCAAGAGCCGAGCTTCCGACCCGCGAAAACATATCACAGTCTTTTAGGCAGTTCTTGTCGCCAAACTCGATACGCAATGATCGAAAGCCCTCAAACAAGGTGTCTACCAACTCCTCAGTCGGGGATCCCCTTCGATCTATCAAACCTCCCACGATCGTCAGGAATGTATGAACCGCCTCTCCAACATTACGTTCCCCTTGGCGCTGAACGACATTATCGGTCAAAACCGACTGAAGGGTACGGTCAATCCCTTTCAGCTTATCATCTTCGCTTCCACCCAAATACACCAAAGCTGTTTTGTACGCCAAGATATCGGGAATGTGTCGTTTCAGAATAAGTTTCGCCGTGCGGTCATCGAAATGGTCTTTGAAAACGGAGCACATTTCACGCATGAACCGATCGCCGAGGATTCCACGTCTTTTCGAATCGGCGTCTGACGACTTAACGCCAGTCTGCGAAGTAAGACTAAGAATCCTGGGAACAAGCAACTTCCGACATTTCACTAGACATTCCGTCGCGGCGAGAAGCCGCAATTTTTCGGAATAAAACGTCGAAGAATCCTTCTCCTGAGGTCCTAGAAGGATGGTTCTTCTTAACGTTGCAGGCGAGGTTACTGTCAAAGGAAGGTCCAAGAGACTGTATCCACTTTCCATCCATCTCTGAAGAATAAACTCCCGTTCTGCTTCAATGAGACTCTCACAGTCCAAAAAACCACGAAGTAAAGCAAGTCGCTGCATTGACAAGAAGCAGAATGCTTCAATATGAGGGCGACGAAAGGAAAGTGCGACCATCTGAAAAAGAAAGTCTCTCATTATGTCATCACTTGAGCTGGATGCCGCCACAGACACCCAACAAGCTACCATTCCACACTCAACGGAAAGATAAATGTCCTCCCATACCTGCTGTTGGTTGGAATTGAGTGATGCCCTGGCTTCAGAAGTTCCCTCTGAGTACCAAATCCGGTACTTTGCGAGCGCATCTTTCATATTGAGATTACTAGACAACGGTGCGACTCTTTTCCGGACAGACTCTACAACCCTATCCTCTGGTAGCACCTTAATTGCAGAGCCAACTGCCTCAGCCGCGAGACGCCGAACAGAGCCATCAGAGTCCGACAAAGACGGAAGCACGAAAAATCTGGGGAATTCTCTGTCGATGACGGAATGAAAATTTTCTTTTCCTGCGGCAAACGATTTAATAGCCGAGGAAAGTTGTAGTGCTCGGAGGTGAGGTCGCACCCATAGGTTACGGCGGTCAGTATTTTCCTGGCATCCCTTGAGAGCATCCACAACTAACGACGCCTCAGCAACAGAAAGCTTCGATTCACTTTCGTAGCAAGAAACAAGTTTGTAGCAATGCTGAATACAGATAGAAGTAACTTCTGGATCGGAAACACCGACCAGTGAAACGCAAGTGGCAAGACGACAAATCAAAGCAACAATAGACCGTCCTTCCGCTGAGAATTGATCACTTTGACCAAACTCTTGAAGAGCTGAACGGTGGAGCAGGACAGTATCACCGCACAGTAATTTCAAAGCAACAACCGCTCCAAGGATATCCACGTCACTGTCGACCTCATTCTCTGACTCGATGTCATTGGTACCAATCAAAAAATTACTGACGATCCGGCACACATCATAACAAGGATCGATTGCGACGAGTAAAGAAGAGATCATAACTTGACCCCGATGGCTGAGGCGGTCCACCATAGACTCGGAAAGTTTCTTCTTTGCGTTTCTAACAATAGTTGCGCTCTGCTTTCTTTTCTTCCCGGTTAATTTAGGCGACACGACACGCTCCGAGGGCTCATCATCCATTAGGAAGTCCTGATCGTAGCCATCTTCTTTTTGCATGTCGTCATCTACATCTTCATCGAACCTTGTGATACCTTCAAACGCTTCACGGATAACACGGCAGAGTGAAGTAATCGGACCCAGAAGGGAAAGCTTTTGATGGATGCGTTCGCGTTGATGAATTGACTGCAGAACCTGCCAAACACAGCTAATTACGTCTGAAACAGACGAGCTGTCCAACCACTTCGACTCAAGTACGGAGACTGTCCTAAGAAGCATGGAAGAAAGTCCAGAACAAATATGATCATGGAATTTTTCAAACCTTTCGGGTCGTGAAAACAGAATCGTCAGGATGATTTTCATTGACAGAATGTACTCATACAGTGACGCTACAGGATCCTTGTCGATGACACTTCCATCATTGTCCGTAGAATATGACCTGGTCACATTATCAAATGGTTTTCTTTGCTCGAAAGCCGTGGACACCCGTCGAAAAGCGGCGCTAGCCAACAACGAAGACTGCGACGGTGGGACAAAATCAACTTCCAGCTTTTGACTGGAATTCAAGAGTACCATTCTCCGGAGCAGTTGACAGTGCACAATGACGGGATCGGACCTTATCCCATCAATTACATGTAGAATGTTTGAACCATCCTGCAGAGGCTCTTCCCACAAGCAATTGTATGCAGTAAGACCCGCTCTTGATCTCGGAGGAAAGCTGTCGAGAGTTGAAACAAGAACATCTTTCTCTCCCTTATAATTGATTGCTGATTCTCGATGAGATCCCGCTACAATGTATGCTAGACAAGTGGAAAGCTCTTCGAAAATACATACATCACGCCTCGACTCGAGTATTCGTAAGCAGAAATCCAGCAATCTGTACCGGCGTCCACCCAACTCACTTGATTCGAGTGGTAGGTCATCTGCCCGACTGCATATGGCGTCATCGTGAGATTCCGATAAGCCAACGGTGGATAAGACAGCTTCTATGAGATGGAAACACTCCGCGTTCTCGACACAATCAGGCATCGAAAAGAGTGGAAGTTTCCAAACATCGGACTGGTTACCGTAGAGGAAAGTTGACTGTCGACTGTGCACTGAAGACTCCAAGGACGCCCCTGGGTCAGTGCAGAAACGAGAAAATATCCGACTAACCAGCATTGTGACGAGTCTTCCAATCGAATTCGCCCCACTTATTTTCGTACAACACGCGTAGCGCATGTCCGTCCGGAATAAAATACGCCAAGCATCACGCCAACAAAGTCTGAGATTGTCAAAGGACGCCACGTTTTCCCGATGGAATAACGACTGAACCAGAGTTGAGTCAGTTAATTTGATAAGGCAAATAAGTGCCCATCTCTGTATTTCCTCGTTTCCACTGGCGGTTCCATGCGACTCCAAAATTTGGACGACAACTTGTATCACGGCAGCTAGGTCATCCGGTGAGCTTGCAAGCACGAAAAAAGGGCCAAAGCCATACTCGCGATCAGGATCCAGCTTCTTCCACGACGACTGAATTTCAGTTGTCCAACAACCTCCAGAAATGAAGATCTCCGAGGCAGCACTCAAAACTTGCAATAGTGGAGCGATGTGTTGAGAAGACAAAGGGGACTCCATCCGCGAGTTCTGGAGGGCCTCCAACAACTTGATACCTGACACTCTGCCAGAGTGTTTCGTTGAATTACACACAGTGCTATATAATGGCCCAAGAACCAGATTAAAAAAAGGGGATTGCGCAACTACATCACTTGGACAACTGGTCGACGTTTGGCCCAAAGGAGGTAGCGGGATCTGCAGATGGCTGTCGACTTCGTCTGCATCCTGCACAAACGAACAAAGTGCTTCAGTTCTTTCGTCTGAGCTCGATCCAAGAACACTCCACTCTGCAGTACTAATGAATTTTCGCTGGGCATAAGCCAACAAGCGAGCCGTCAGTTCCAACCCAGTTCGTTGATATCTGGTCAGCGGTAATGTAGATCGCTCTCTTTTAAAATTCTCTTTCATTAAAAAATCAAGAATCGAAGAGACTTGACGATTCGAAAGTGTTGCCGTTGCTATATCCCCAAAGTCCCCTGGCATCAAGCCTTGGAGCTGCCCTGCGACCTGGCTTACAAGACTGGCATGGTCACGAGAAAGTACAGAAGTCAGGACAGTAACTTTATAGAGACGATTGCGAGACAGTCGAAAGGATACTTACATATGACCCAGAAAGTATTCATTGATCACATGCTGCTGTACTTTATCACCATTGTAACAACGTTTGGCGAAACTCAAAATGGCTCTACCGTGCCTTGATAGAGGAGCGATGGCCTGCTCGGGATTCGACCGGATCAAGTGCGTGACCGCGGACAATAGATCCTTTTGTCCAAAACTCAGTGTGATAGTTCCATCTTGGCTGGCAATGTTCTTTGCACACCAGCCACCAATGAGCTTCAAACCCCCAGCAATGAAAAGATCAAGAGCGATCTTTTGCTCCGAGGCCGTCTTGATGACGTTTTTGAAAACGTGCGCAGCTCCCTCGACTGCATCGAAATGGTGACGTTGCTGTTCGATTTTTGATGGTGTTTGTGCTCCGATCCGCTTTTCGACCTCCTCCATGATGACTTGTATTTCCGGAGTCGGACGGAAGTGGGCGACGTACTCAGATTTCGAACAAATGAATGCAAGGACCTCCAGCAATTTCACCTCGGCAATGTCGACAGCTGCCTCGTCCTCAAGCAGATCCAGGCACAAGGACAAGACAAGCTTGACCTCCTTCCTCGACAGCTTGTGTGCGTTCCAACATTCGTCAAAGCCCTCAGTAGCGCTATCACAAACTGTGAGGATATTTTGAAACTTTTTGATGTCGTCCTCAGATAATTTTGTCTTTCCCTTGGATATATCGTCCACGGCAGCACACACTCCACGGATTATGCTTCTCCAAACCTCTGACAGCGCTCTTCTCTGTCGAACACGCTTGGCTCGTGAAGTCATTTTCCGCCCATCGCTCCCTAAGCCAGAGGGATACGCTTCAGTGGCCAGTCGCTGTCGTACTTCGACCCTGGAGACCATTTCCAGTAGTTCCCGGAGCGCCGATCGACGCTTCTGCACGGCCGTACCTTGGACGAGTGCATCCACGAGGCGTCGGATTTCGCGGTACGTACTCATCCCAAGCAGTTCAAAGCAAAAGCTCGCAACGGATACGGTCAAATAAGGTGTATTAGAATTATCGGTAGGCTTAAGTCTTGCTTTAGGAGGAGAGGCGGATGAATTCGGTGGACGCCATTGTCATCTTTGTCGTGCAATGCTTTGGAACAAATCTTTGATGGTACTCTACGAATTTCACTACGGTTGAAGATAAAACAAAAGATTCACCAAGGTATCCCCATTTCTAACGGATTGATACGACCAACAATCGACGAAACGAAAAAGCTATTCTTTTGTTGAAAAGGGCTACGGTGTCTCGGCTATGGCACTGGAGGGCATAGTTGTGATACCGAATGGATCTCTCATTTGGTCGAATGAGGCGCTTCTGAACAAATGGGGCGCTCGAAAGAAAACAATCTTACAGAGTTTTTTGAGACTACCCGTTGGATAAGTGCCATCAAGCTACAGGCCAAGTGATCGTCCAAGATTATGGCTAAGCTCACGTCCTCAAGAGAGACAGGGATTTCAGTTCTTTGTGCTATTCTATTACTGATCCAACCACGATTTACCTGCTATTATCGAGAATTGGAAAGATCACCGTGCTAAGGATTCACGCACCCAGTCAAAGGCATTGCATCCCATGTTATCGTACGCCTGTCTGAAAATCCTCGTCAAGACAGTCTTAGTCATCTAGCGCCAATAGCATCTTCAGAGGCTTAATCCCCTTCCCCACGGATAGGGGCGACTTGTGGCTTCACGCCACACCGCGTTGACGACCCGCCCCGCTCATCCGTTGGAACACCCTTCAGAACAAAACTCCCAAGTAGACTGCGCAGTGAACGTAAAAGAAAATTCTTAGTATTCGATAGAACTCTCCGTTGGAGATTGTGAGAGAGCATGCAATCCGTATCATCTCTGACATCGCTATCAATGCGTTGAATGAGACGACCTAGTTTGATGTGACCGCTCTTTCCGTTAAATGTGTACCGACGCGCGTGCCCGCAAGAATATTTACGAGTTTTGCGAGAACATAACATCTAAGTAATCTTGTATAACTGCTTAAGTATCCATAATACTTAAACAAATCAACGGCAAAAACGCGAGAAATGTAGCAACGGTTCCAGCGTCTCAGTTTTCTCACAACGTTGAAGTCTCATTTCGACAAGGTCATCCAACCTCACTCGTTCAGTTACATAAAACTCTAGAATTACCAACAGTTTCATTCGTAAAGATGGTATTCAAGAAGCTCCGAACGTCCCTCCGAAAGAAGAAGGCTGCTGCGGCCGACAAGAAGACCGAGGTCAAGAAAGTGGAAGAAGAGGTAAGACCGGGGTGATGGGTGATGACAGATCGATGGTTGTTGGGTCTTGCTGTATTTTGTCTTGAGGTTTATTCTTACACCAAACGCTGGTCTCTTTCTTGAATAACAGAAACCACTTCCTCCTGTAGAGGAGAAGCCCGCTGAGCCCGAGCCAGAGCCAGAACCGGAAGAGGCCACCGTGAAGTCGGATAAGACCGAGGAAACTTCTCCCCAGGAGACGGAGCAAGAAGAACAGCCGGAAGATGAGACCCCCACTGAGGCAGTTGAGGAGCAACAACCCGAAGAAGCCGAGGAAAAAGCCCAGCACCAGGCTCTATCCTGCTGCGGTGTCACCATCCCAGTGGCCTAAATCCGGTGGACTGCTCATTTTCAAGCGTCACATTCTATATATGTTGTGGTTGATGTTCTGTCGTTACACTTCTTGAGGAAACCAGAACCCAACAAATTGATCTGACCTTCTACTAAGACTTTAGTACTGCCACTTTTATATGATTATTACTTTATCCGCCGCGGTACTTCTCGGATCATAGATTGTGCACGCAATTCATTGTCTCTTTATGGCATCTTCTTAGTTAACCGTTTGTACAAGCCTATTGATGTGATCTGAACTTGAGAAGAATATCCTTCCAACTTGCAGAATAGCTTTTGCTCGCATGATAGAACTCGTCGTACCCTCTTGCTAGAGGGTATTTGAAATGGAGGTCGTTACTCTCCCCTATCCAACCTTAACCCTATTTCTATCACTATTGACGTCACCAACAAGTGCGATCTCTCCACGTACTTATGTTTAAAGTGAATAAGTGACCATGGGATAACATCGAGAATTGATTCATCGAATAGGCCGACCAAAGCGACGACCATGTGGACCCGACAACTTTTGATTCTCGCTTTTACGGCAGGAACATTGATATCATTGGACTATCAATGTCCCGCTGAGGCTTTCACCCTCGTGATGATGGGTGCCCGTCGTGGAAAAGGAAGCTTGAAAAAGACGCTGGATGGCGACTCCACACCCAGATCACAAGGAGGCGGGAGCAATGCCGTTAGTACCAGATCTATCAACAAAGGGAAGGGACAAGAGATTACTGGAGTTACTTTGCCGGCTCCAGGAAAGGTGAAAGGATGGGAGTTTGGCGAAGGGGTACGAATGGCGTGCGCCAATGTAAATGGAAGGTACTACGCGCTGGAGGGTCAGTGCCCGCGATGCTCATTTGATCTGTGGAAAGGAGACCTCATCGTTGATGATCCTGGTTTTGAAGATTTACCCCGCTTGGCATGTCCTACTTGCTCAACAACATTTTCAATGCGGAATGGAAAATACGGACCACCTTTAAAACGAAAAGGCTTGCAAGCATTCGTTGGAAATCTGGCCAAAACGGCGACGGTGAATGAATCCGGGCGCAACGCCAAGGCCTTCGTCATCACTCGAGACGAGGACGGTCGTGTCTACTGTCGAGAGAGATAGGAGTCTGGCTCAGCGGTCAGGAATCTTCGAAGCTACTTTACTTTCTCGTAATGCTATCGTCGAGACTTCTTTAATTTCTTCCGTTCCTTTTTCTTCTGAATCTTCTTGGCCTTCGACACAAGATCTCTGGCCTTTTCAAGAGCTTCGGAATCCATCTGTACTTCGTCTCTTCCACCGCGTTCGCGTTTGCGTTTGAGAGGTGTGCCGTCCGAACTCCCGCCTTTCTGCTGTTCCCCGTCCACTTCCGTAAGTACCTTATTCTCTTCCTGAACCGACAATTCCTCTCGGCCAGTTGGTTTCTTACTAGCAGCCCCTGTAGACCAGGCAGCGAGACAAGTAATACGAGCACCGGTACCAAGTCGGATGCTGTCGATGATATCTACCGCGAGCTCCATATCCGAATCTTCGGCCTCCTCCTCCTCATCGCTCTCGGCGTGAACAGGAGTCTCTTCGTCGTCTTGCGAGTCGACTTCGTCGTCCCCTTTCAGGATCATATTCACAGCCCCTTGCAAGTTCATTAGACTCACAACACCAGCGCTATTAGCAGTAGCAACATAGTAGCCAGACACTGACTGTATGCACTTGAACCTTTCCTCTCCAGCAACGGGTCCATCAACCGGCTCAATGGCCATTATGGCCCTTCGTTCGTTGGAACTTCCGTTTGATTCATCATCTTGCACTTCTAGGACAGGAAGAGAGCCATCATTACAGGCAGCAGCAACAAAAAGGCCCTGCTCCTCTGTAGTCATAAGGCAAACCTGGTTAACCCGGGAAGGTAAATCGACATCCAACAAATCTTTCCCACTGTCGACAGCGCGGACGGTAAGGTGCGATCCGTAACAGAACCCATACACTTCCTTCGCTGCCACTTTCGATGTCTTTGAAGCTGGAATCGTACTCCAGACGATGCTGACAATGGGATCATAGTGAGTTCGTCCATGCACACTGCTCACGGCCGGGTTGACCTTGCTGACATACGCCAATCGACCTTTGGTCAAGTCCCATAGTTTAAGTTTGCCATCACTAGATCCCCCTGATAGAGCTAGCTTTCCAGACGGGTGTACAGCAAGTGAAGCGATTCCCCCATCGTGACCAGCTAGAACATGCTGAACGACCCAGTCCCTCTTTTTGTAAATGACGAGTTTACCCGACGAAAATCCAACTAGGCAATGCGTACTTGGAGTCGGCGATTCCTCCTCGGATACAGAGGACCGCAAAAAAGCAGGAGGTGCAAAAGAAGAACAAACGGGAGTTCCCAGGTCAGCAGGAGTTCGAACTTCGCCAGAGGAAGTCAGTCTTTTGGAGAAATCGTGTGTGCGAAGCATTTCGTCATATCCACAAGACAACAAAGATCCGGGAAGAACGGACAAGCCTGAGGATGAAGATCCGACTCCTCCATCTTCTTGATTATCTCCAGCACCTTTTTTGTCTCCTTTCGAAATTTCTGCAGACTGCTTCCCTACGGCTGGCCGCGGAATCGCTTGCGCAATGCACAAACTCCGAACGCTTCCATCGTGGACAGGCGACGCAAAGCTAATTGCCAACTTTTGACTGTCCGAGTTTAGTTCCCAGCCAGCCAGAACACCCTCATAGGTCCCTGCCACAATCACAACTCTGTCTGGAAGAGAATCTACCGTAACTGGCGCTGAAGGAGACATTTCTTAGCGACAACACTCAACCCCTTTGTCGTGGTCGAATGCAAAAGTTTCGAAACGAAATGCTTGGTTTCGGGAAACCGTCTGTCCTTCAGCCGTTAACAAAACGGTTGCTACAAGATAGCTCGTTTTCGACAACGACGGAAGCGACGACAACGACGACTGAAGGCATTGCAAGAGACAGCCGCAAGACCAACGACCGTAAAGACAACGACGACCTCCGCTCCTGTACACCAACAGACACCTTACGCCCTCTACTTGACCAGCACTGCTCGGGTGTAATTGTCGACAAGAGGTGTCGTTACTCGATTCGGTGGTGTCGATTCCGTGATCACACAACCACACACACTGCGTCTCGTCCAAACGGCGAAGCTCCTTTGAATCTATCTCTACCGTCCGTAAGCACTTGCCCATCCTAGCCATTCTCGGTTGTGCCCCATCTCAAGCTACAAAGACGACGCTCGAGCCTAGCCGAGTCATACGACGGACGACGAGTATTCGCCAGTACTCCTCTCAAGCGACGAATCCAACAACAACAAAGATTCGTCATCGTGTTGCAGATATCGATAACTACCAATTGCTTGATTTGAAACATGACTGACCGCGCGCAAGTATTACAACAAGTCCAGGAGGATGGAAGGGCACTCCGCTACTGTGCAAGAGCATTTGGAAGTGACAGAGAGATTGTCCTGGCAGCTGTGAAACAGAATGGGCGGGCACTCCAGTATGCTTCTGCAGATCTCCAGAATGACAGAGAGATTGTCATGGCTGCTATGAAACAGAATGGTTGGGCACTCCAGCATGCTTCTGCAGATCTCCGAAATGACAGAGAGTTTGTCCTGGAAGCCGTGAAACAGAGAGGGATTCTACTCTTTTGTGCTTCTGCAGCTCTCAAGAATGACAGAGAGATTGTCCTGGAAGCTGTGCAACAGGATGGGACAGCACTCTTTCATGCATCAGAAGATCTCAAGAATGACAGAGAGATTGTCCTGGAAGCTGTGAAACAGTATGGGAGGGCACTCTCGTATGCTTCTACAGCTCTCATGAATGACAGAGAGATTGTCCTGGAAGCTGTGAAAGAGGATGGGGTGGCACTCTACTATGCTTCTGCAGCTCGCAAGAATGACAGAGAGATTGTCCTGGAAGCTGTGAAACAGAATGGAGAAGCACTCCACTCAGCTTCAGATAATCTCACCAATGACCCCTGCATTGTGGCAGCTGCCATTATGCGCAAGAGATACCCCTGCAGTAACTTGCACAGTCCTCTACGTGGTGGGCAGTTGATGGATTTGATCAGATACACCTTGCTTGCCCTCAGGGAGCATCCTACTGACCACATTGACTTTGCAGATACTGCTACCATTGTGGCCTATGCCCAGCATTGGAAGAGTGATCTTTGTGAAAAGTTCTGGCTGGTGACAAAGCTACCTCTTCCCCAGGAAGTGAAGCAGAGACACATTCTTCATTTCGCAGGAGTCAAAAAAGAGTATAAGTTGGCTTGTGATTTGATCCACTGTGCACCTGTGATTGCTGCAGATGCCGGGCTTGAAAGGCCCCGTTTTGCCACATTGATGAGATTGATGAGAGCGAGACCAGAATAAGCCATACTACCCTAGGAACTACTAACACTGTTGAATAGTCCTCAAGAAGAAGCAAGATAACAGTCCTAGTGTAACCTACTTCCTACATGAACGTATTCAGACCACTCGGGGATCGGACTGAAGTCCCATGATCAGACAAGCGAGGGTATGTAATAATAGACGACCTTTCTGTCGTCGACGCAAGATCGATCTTATCACGTCTCCTCCAGAGCAATTAACCGTTTGGCGAGATGCCGAACCGTGCTATGAATAATACCGCCAGTGATCACCAAGTTATCCGGTCCCATCCGCCTCAAATTTGTCTTATCCTAAACTTCCATGAGTTTGTAGTCCGAACCATCTTCACTCCAATTAGTGGGTAAGTTGGCATCGGTAGACCCAAAAGGAAGTCTCTCAGTTTCTGCGTGTGCCTTTCGTTTACCTGCTGGCGGCAGCCACTCACTTACAGGTCGCAGTTCGATGTCGTCGTCTTTATCCCCCACAACCGACCCATTGCCATGACCCTCGTTATCTTCAAAGTCTTCCTCGTTTTGAAAGACAATTTCATCTGGTATATCACCCTTGACAATAGCCTCCTCACAACCAGAAGCAGTATCGACACAACATACGATACAACGCTTGGTATTCTTCCGCACCGCCCAAGCCACAAAACT
>Ga0222719_10004510_pt1 | contig 12213 bp, 17 predicted proteins | sample C33_34DmetaG_FD_165039 | JGI IMG/M metagenome (GOLD analysis project Ga0222719, IMG submission 165039) | Estuarine water microbial communities from San Francisco Bay, California, United States - C33_34D | ecosystem: Environmental > Aquatic > Marine > Unclassified | place: USA: California...
GAAAGAAGTGGTCAAAGAAGGTTGCTGACAAGCGTGGCAGAAACAGTCCATCGCTTGGTGACAAAGGGGTAATCATAAAGAAAAACATCAGCAGGAAAGCTGGTGGACTTCTTTCAAGTCAAATTGTTGGCCCTCGTTACAACAGCGGCTCAGATAAAGACAAAAACTTTGCACACACACATGAGCCAAGAGAAGGGCGAAAGTCTGGTGCGCCAAACCATAAATGGTGGCAATCGAAGCTGAACCTGAACGCACTTGTCAAATACAAGCGAGCCGGAGAAAGGACGACGGCACAGCGAGGCGCACCATTGAAGGCAAGACCTTTTATGGGGCCAGCAGCAAACAAAACAATCCCGCAGCAGAGAGATGCAGTTATCAAGGCACTCAAACGCTGGGAAGTGGATATGAATGAAGTAAACGGAACAGGCGGAGGATTCGGATGAGACCAGTCCCTCAACTGATTTCGATGCTTCGTGCAGAGCCTTCAATTACTTCAATTGTCAATCAACGCATCTATGCAGATAACCCTCCGCAAGATGATGACCTGCCATTTGTGGTTATGACAATCGAGAATACGACTGCAAGGGCAACTATTGATAATTGCCAAGTAAAGCTCTACGAGTCACGCCTTAAAATAGACATCGTGTGTGATTCTCGAAGTGCAGCAGAAGACGCTCAAGAAGCGATTGAAGACGCTTTGGTTGGTTACACATCATCAGACAGCACTCATCCGATCCAAGGAGTGACTGTCGATTCAGGCACATCATGGGAAATGATTATGCCTACTGATGGATCAGACCAACGTGGGTACTGGTGTACCCAAGATTACATCATTAACTACGCAAGAAAATAAGGGTAATTAAATGGCTGTTGAAGGCTATCACGCACAGGGAACGACCGTCACCTTGACGGCTGGTGGTGCAATCGGTTGTGTACGTTCAGTATCTCTTCCTGAGTTTTCTCTTGAAGCCATTGACGCAAGCTGCTTGGAAGATGCTGCTGGCGGTTTCATGAAGAAACTGTCAGGTGGTCTTGTTGACGCTGGTGAAGTCCAAGTGACTTTCGTTAGTGTCGGCGCACCAACAGTTCCAGACGGCGCACAGGACACTCTAACAATCACCGTCCCAGCCGCTAGTGCATTGTCGTCAAACGGTACTCAAGCCGGGTACACGATTGCTGGTACTGGTTTTGTTTCATCGTCTTCCGGCGGATCTCTTGAGATCAACGGACTGATGGAAAACAGCCTTACGTTTGTCTTCGATGGCGAAACAGGCCCAACTATTTCCTAGTAGATGACTAACACCACCACCACCAAGGAGAAGTCATGTCTCAACATATCGAACTTGAAACTCATGTAGGAATCCATTTAGCGACAAAGAAAGAAGTAGTACATGAACAGTACTGGGTCTTTGTTTGTGAAGGCGATGAACGCCAAAAGATTGGACTAATTGGATGGAAAGAAGGCAGCAAGCTGATCTTCTTTCAGAAGGTTGATCCAGTCACAGCTAAATGGATTGAGCAGGAAGTGGCGAAACTAATGGAACGCGAATTGGTCGCGTCAGTGGAGCCACCTGAACTACCACCAGAGTTTTTTGAAGAAGGAGATGATGATGAGCTTGACGAAGAAGCAATTATTGGATGAGTTAGTCTGCACTAAGCCAGAGAAGCTACCGAAGAAAGTGTTTGGACAGGACGCTTGGGTAAAACCAGTGTCCGAGTTCCAAAGGTCTAGGAGGCTTGCTTCTTTGTATGGAAAAGACGGTCAAGTTTCTAGGGAAGCTCTCCGTAAAGCTAGACTGTACACGGTCATTGACCATCTGTGTGATCAAAACGGCGAACCTTTGTTTCAGGAATCTGACCTGAAAGAATTGATGGAGTTTGATGCACTCAAGATTGATGTGATCGTCAGTGTCATCGAAGAATGGGTCACTGCCCGCGAGGGAAAGATCCTCGGCGTATCGAAAAAATAGCTAAGCAGTTCGATAAGAACCATCGACTAGCTTGGGCATTTTCGATATGCCAAGACCTCGGCATTGATGACCCTATATCTTGGATGAACGCATGTCCCACCTTACTTGATTGGTGGATCGGGTATCGCGTGCATAAAAGCGAACTTGAGCGACAAGCGTATGACAAGGCATCTGGCAAATCTAAGACTAAGCTCAGTGGAGACAACCTCTATAATCACTTGGAGCAACTAGCAGATGGCATCAAACCGAATCGGGGCGTTGTACGCAGAGGTGATCCTCGATCCTAGAGGATATTCTCGTGGCGTTTCCAAGGTTCAGTCTGAACAGAAGATCCTAGCTGCTGCTATCAAGGATACGACGACTCCCATTGAGCGTCTGCAAGCCGAGATAGACTCTATCGACAGTTTGTTTGACAAGCTTGCTGCTAAGGAGCCATTTGAAGGTCAAGACTTAGCTCTAGATGCGTTAATAAATAAAACTCAGCTTCTAGCCGATGAAATGCAGAGGCTCGAAGACCTCCCAGCTAAACAGGCAGAAGCTGAAAACATAAAGCTTGCCGAAGCAGAGCATAAAGAGAAGTTAAAGCGAGAGGAGGAGTTAAGAAGGAAACAGGAGGAGACCCTTAACTTCATGCGTGCAGGCATGGAGAGAAAGCGTAGGGAGCAAGAAGCTGCCGCTGCTGCTGAACTGGAAACCATAAAGGAGATAGAAAGGGCGCAAGCTCAAGCTGACCGAAGGGAGCAGCGAGATGCCGACAATCTTTTTAAGCAATTAAAATCAAAGCAAGACTGGCTTGAGAGAGCTAGATCCAAAGCTGAACAGAGAAGAAAAAAAGCTGCTTCTGAAGAGGCTGCTCATGAAAAGAGGATGTCGAGCCTTCAGAGACAACGTGCTGCAAATAGATTGCTGGAGTTCAAGTACATCCAGAAATTTGGTGCAGCGGGTGGCATTTCGGCTATGTTCAAGGATGTCGGAAAGGCGATGGATGGAGTAAATGGCGGGCTGTCTAAGTTTGCAGGAAACCTTGCAATGGCTTTTGGCCTTCCAATTGAGTTTCAAGGTCTGCTTCGTGCTTTTGGATTAGTTGGTGCAAAAGCAACTGCTGCGGCAACCGCAGTATATGTTCTTAGCAAAGCATTGTTTTCCGCTGCAATGGCTGCTGACAAGTTTGATCAGACTCAGATTAAGATTGCTGCTGCGTTAGGTGGCAACAAGATAAGAGCCAGACTGCTTACCGAGCAGATGCGAGAATTTGCTGCCAAGACATCTTATAGCACTGAACAAATGCAAGAGTTTGCGGCTAGGATGTTGACGCTAGGTGTTTCTGCAAACCAGATCCCTGATATTGCAGAAAAGCTTGGTGGTCTTGCAATGGGTGATCCTGAGCGATTGAAGCTGATCGGGAAAGCCTATTCTGATGTCATGACAAAAGGCAGACTCCAAGCCCAAGAAGCAAACCAGTTTGCAAACGCGAATGTTCCAATCTATCAAGCATTGTCTGATATACTTGGTAAAAGCGTGCAGACGGTTCGCGAAATGTCTGAGCGTGGAGAAATAACTGCATCTCAAGTTGATGAAGCACTCCAGCGAATACGAGAGACAACTGGTGCTGATCAAGCTATGGCCGAACGCAGCAACACAATTGCTGGGCAGTGGGATGAAATCAAGTCATCTGCTGCTGAGATATGGAGAATCGTTGGCGGGCCGATGCAAGATGCAATGGTTCGCTTTCTGTGGATTGTCAATTCGGTGATGAAAGGAATCGAGTATTTGGCTCATGCAATCGAGCCATTTATTGAGGGCATTGGTAAAGGCTGGGGATTTACTCACAAGATGGCCATTTTATTTGGCAACATCTGGATGATCATAACTGGCCAAACGGCGGAGCTAGAACGTCAAGCTATGCTCGAAAGCGAAATCGAGGAAGCAAATAAGGAAAGGAATCGAGCGGAGCTTGAGGCGTTAGAGCTTGCAGAGAAGCGTGCGAAAACATTTGATGAAATGCAACAGCAGTTAGCTGACGAACTTCAAGGCTACTATGACCGATTCAATGAAGAAGAAAGGCTTGCTGACATTCAGTTTGAAAGGCTTCTCAAAGAAAAAGACATTACTGAAGAACAGAAAGAGCAGTTAAGAACACAGCGTGAATTTAACAAGCGTGAAAAAGAACGCTTGGAGGCTGAGAAGAAGGCAGAGGAAGATGCAAAGAAGCAAGCTGAAGACGACAAGAAAGAGCAAAAGAAGATAGATGATGAATACAGAAAAGAGCTAGAAGGCATCGACAAAGAGGCAAAGCGTCGAGAAGACGAGCTTTACGCAGAAGCGGAAGCAAGAGAACGAGAGGCTGGAGCTAAGATGAAAGAAAAGCAGCAGTTGGCAGAATCTGCTGACGCTGGTTCTGGAGCATCTTTTGAAGCAGGCTCTGTTGAAGAATATAACATGATTAGGCAGATGGAATTGCAAGCTAGAAGAGATGCACAGCAAGTCATCTTTGAGCAAGAGGCGGCAAAAGACAGAAGGGAAAGCAATAGAATCCTTAGCTTGATGCTCAACAATCTGCAACAAGATACCCAGCAACAGAGAGATGATGCCAAGTGGAACTATTACGGAGAATAGTCTGTGTATATTGAGATAAACGAAACACTTGAGACATCGTTTTCTATCAAGGGAAGCACGAACTCAAGTGGCAAAGATCTTGTCAATCATACGGCAACCAAAGGTTATCGTGCGGTTGTCAAGAAAGGCTTTAGCTTTGAGACAGTCCAGTTTAGCCAAGTGACTGAAGCACATATTGCCTGTGACCCAAGGCTTCCTGTTGTGAATAGGTCAACTTGGTATTCTGAGCGTACTGGCTTGTCCATGCCTTTTGCTGTTTGCAGAAGCAAAGACGTAACAAGGGACAGCAAGAATGGAAATGTATTCTACATTACATGCAATTTTGAAACTGGGCCAATTGAAACGGAGCAGTGTACTGCAACCCCACCATCTTCTCCAGAGGATTTGTCACCAGAGGTGTCTATCGAGATAGGCTCTTATGACCGAGTTCTTTATTCAGACAAAGATGGAGAGCAATGTTGGAAGCTACCTACGGGAAGTCCTTTCCAAACACCAGTGGTTGAGACAATACCTACCATAAGGCTTACCATTACACAGTTCGAGCCTTTTGTGACCTATGAAGAAATACTTGAGCGTTCGTTTAAGACAAACAGCAGTACATATAGAAGTAAGGATGCAGGTCTTTGGTTAATAGGTGCTGTGAAAGCTACCGAACAAGATGTGACGCTTGCGAACAATAGCGTAGCAACTTGGGCAAAAGTTACTTATCCAATCATGCTTTCGGAAAGATATTTCTATCCGCCGGGAGTTGATGCGACCGAAGCAAATCGAACTGTCTATGGCCATGATCACGTTCAACCACTTGTTGACACTTATAAGCTTGACGTTGCTGGAGGCAAGCCTGAGCCTATTGTGAAAGACGGTAATGTTACAACTGGCTACATCAATACTGACGGAACTCAGCGTGAGCCTGCCGCAGCAAATGAAGAACGCCCTGATTACCTGAGATTCAGAACACAGGACTCAATCGACTTTGGTTCGTTCTTGCAGGCTTAAACATGAAGTATTTCATCAGCAGACAGCAATCGAACTTTATTAAACAGGCCGAAAGATCAAGTCAGTCAGGAATACCTGCCGACCCAAAGCAGATTGGAGGCATGCCTGCACTTGTATGCAAAACCGGAGCAAGCGGCATCCCTGCTAGATCAGGCACTGTTGCTGGTAAAGCTACAGATATTGTCGTTCAAAGAATCGAGCCTGATGGAACAATGTCTGACACAACGAGAGAACTGACTGTCTACAATCCATTTGGTACTGCTGTTGGCGGCAGTGCTTATATCACCTGCAAGTTTGTCAACAATGGATACTGGATAGTTGATGCGGAGGATTGCACCTGATGCCAGTTAAACACAGTCCGGGGTGTACTTGCTGTAATGGTGTTCCCCCAGAGCCAGAGGTGTGTTCAACAGAGCATGACTTTGAGTATGTGCAGCTAGAACCCATCGACATGCGAACGCTGTATGTCGAGGGAACCGCAACAGCGGACTACAGGGAAAGAGTTGAGCGGGTCAGGTTGATCTCCGACAGTTCTCTCGTCAGCGAAACAGTAGTTTCACAAAGCTGGGATCAGAACCCTACGTTTACGCAAACCTCTACGACTCTTTATACGGATCGTTTTGGTGGCGGACAGTTCTTCAAAAACGTATCAAACACGCATGTAAGCGATACGATCATTTCGTCAACGATGAATCCTGACGGAATTACATACACGGAAGTCGTTGACGTTCTCTATTCCCAGACCAGAGATGAGCTTCGTCTGCATGGTTCTGCGACATGGGATCAGGGCGAGTATGCGCGTATCATTTTGCAATATTACAGAAGGCGGCAAAAATTCGACATCAATTCCTCAGATCCAGACACTAACAATGCTTTTGAGGGAATCGTCGAATACAACAGCCATTCTTTTTATCCGAACGATCCTATTGAGTACAAAGACTCTCTCGCAAGCTCGACTCAGTACGCATTAGCGGATGGTATGCCGGATCGTCATGCAGGGTGGACGCAAAGCAATTACATTCCAGCAGGATACACAGGACATGCAACCTACAAAGGAATCCCGACAAGTGGATCAGGTTGTGCTGTTGCTTCTTCAACTTATCAATTCACTACTCTTGCTCAATGGCAAACGCTTTTCGAGGAAGTAACGGATCAGTTTTTAGAGGTGGCAGGAAACAGTTTCTACAGAAGAGAGATCTACTTTTACGGCTCTAATGATAAGTTCCCAGCAGCGTTTCTGCGTGGTGTCGCTGGCAGCTTCTATTTCGACGATCCCAACTACACAATTAAAGCACCTTGGACGCAAGCGGACTCGCGGTATGTGACGGTCGTTTCTGGACCATATCAACGAGAGAACATAGCAGGAACCGATTACGATTATTTCTCCGGTGGTGCGAACGGAAGCTACACATTCGAGCCACTACTCGTATTCACGAACGGGACGAGAGTTGCGAATCCTCCAAATTATGCGAATGGCCAGACAAGCAGGGTTGACGATGTGTTTACGTTAGGAACCACAACCTATTCGCTTACAGGCGGGCTTTCTGTCACTCATGTAACCTCGCTCGTCAGTCAGGACTTAGACTGGGGACAGAGGATAAAATTGGAACTTTATCCAACAAAGAGATCCAACATAGATTTAGATAGTTTCTTTACAAGAGTCGAGGATCTTGCAGACCCTACCAACAGCAATTATCACTTTCGAGAAGATTCCAGCCCGACGGCAGCCCAAAAATATGGTGCAGGCAATCTTTTCACAATCGCATATATCCAAGACTGGTACGACGACATCAGCGGAAACTTTCAATCCTATCCGCATCCGTTTAGAACCGAGTTTCTTGATATAGCTAGAGAACCGTGGGAAGTGATTGAATGGTATGCAGATGCGAACCGATGGAATGTAAAAAGAAAGTTTACGGAAAGCTACGAAGCACTCTCACACCATGATGGTTTTGCAAGTCCGAACTCAATGGACATCATCGAAGATAGCTACCTTGGTATCAGACCAGACTACACTCTCACCAATGATGCAAACGCATTTCAGCAGTTTCGAGTTAGATATAATTACCGCACTCTGAATGACGATCACTCAATTTGGACTCTGAAAAAAGCAACGATTTCGACTGAATCCAAAGTAGGAACAACTTGCGATCCTGAGCAAACTTATTTGTGCAGCGTTTCGTTAGATACTGTTGACACTGATGATGCAACATACAACTCTTTTCATGATTACATGCCTGCATCTCAGCAGGTATCTCCGTTTCGTGACTTTGCTCTTTCGTTTTACCCAAACTCGACAACATACGTGCATGGCGGAAACGATATGACTATCGTAAACCATACTCGCGAAGGGTGCGTTGTTGATTCGATACAGGTTATTGATCCCGGTGCAACATTCCCAGCCAACCATACGCACTTTGCCATTCGAGCTACTTTCAGTGGAACCTTAACAAACTGCGACATCGAATTTAAGTGCTGGGAAGCCGATACAAGTGTAGGTCAGGTACAGACAGATACAAACCTATCACACGATACATTTACCATCGCAGGAATTGATTTCACCGACACATCTACATTCTGGGGACGGCAAACTATGACGCAGCCAGAGGATATGATAGGCAGAAGTTTTACTGCGGATAGAAAATCTCAGAGTTATTTGATGTATTACGACTCATCGGCTAATGACTTCAAAACCGGAAACAGCCTTACAGAGTCAATACCTATTGATTCGGGATCAGTGCCAGCATGGTTTGCCGCAACTGGATTAGGAGTTCAGATACAGTTTGGAAGTAGAAACTGATGACCTTCACAAACAAACCGGGATCAGCCTTAGAGTCTCTCATTCCTGAATGGGTAGTACAGTTTAAGAAAGGTTGTGGGTGCAAAGACTTCTCTAAGAAAATGGACAGATGGGGAACTGAAGGCTGTGAGTCACGCAAGAACACAATTGTATCTCACTTGATGTCTCAATCGGATCTCTTGATTCCGGTCTTCAGAGGAATCCCTACGGCACTCAGGAAGGCTGCTGCTACACGATTAGTCAACAAAGCGATAGAGATGTCACGTGGGTAGGAGAGCGGCTCAGGGGGACGAGGAGAGCGTCCCTGAGCTATACTGAGCCTATCGGGATCACACGCTGTAGATCCTCGACCTTAAAGGCTATCAGTTCCATCCCCATCTCGGCAAGATCGTCTGAAATTGCTTCGGTGCAAACCGACTCTTGAACTAGCTCAATGACATGCGAAAAGTTGTGACCAGATGCTAAGTCACAAATATGACTACGAGCAATCATGGCCGCTGCTTCTTCATACTGCTCATCAACTTTATCTCTAGCTAGGATCGGGTCAGCAATGATGATCCTGCATGTTGCATTGATCACGATACTGCATCCATCAGCAGTGGTGACTCTTTGTATCCCGCAATCAATAGGGATTTCGCAGGAGGGTAAGTAAATGACATGACAGACTGCTGGGCAGTGAAGCAGTGGCCTGTAGCCTATCCTGACACCCTTTATCCATCCATCTACGATCATCCATTCGTTGGATGCAGGTCTTCTTGCTACCCTTGGAACGAGATCAAAGATAGGTTGCAGGAACGTAGCAAAGAGGTCGAGTAAGCTCATAAGATCATTGGCTCCACGATAGCTGTACGACCTTCAAGCACTACCGCACAAGACACAACAGGCTTTGCTGTAAAGGGTATTGAGTAGTTCATCTGACTGTTCGTATAGTCAATTCCGCACCCGACTTGGCATCCAAATATTCTTTTCTCTTTATTGCAGTAAAATTCAACGCCACTTTTGGAATGATAGTGACCTTGCACGCAGGACTTAAATTCTGCCTTGGCGTTCAAAATAGCTGAATTTCTTCCTCGATCTCCATGCTGGTAAATCACGTTGTCAATCACGAGTTGGTGATAACGAGGCCAGACCTTCCAAGTTTTAGGGAGATTCCAAATGTCTTTCGGTGATCTCATCCACTCTTCTGGGATGCCAACTTCTTTGCACCATCGGTACGGGTTTACGCAATGATTGCCTAGCAAGTAATCAACTTTATCAGGAAATAGGTCAACGAGCTTTTTTACCTCTCTCATTGCCTTGTTGTATTCAGCTATTGGATCTTTATGCGTTGGGTCTTTTAAGTGGAAGCTCAATGCTGCGTTATCCACCAAATCACCAATCATTACAGTTCTGTTGCAATTCCATCTCTCGTAGATGTCGTGACAAAACTTTGCGTAGTTTTTGAGGTTTGCTGGAGCATGGTAGTCACCTACCACAAGAACATTGTTACGCTTCGGCATCGTATGAGCTTCCTTTCACTGCGTTACATCTTGGGCAAGAAACAACGATATTGTGAGGTCTATTCGATCCGCCTTTTGACAGCGGTTTTATGTGATCGAGATGGACATTTTCAGATAACTTGCCACAGTGATAGCAGGCATGTCCACTGTTTTCGATGATTAGGCGAACCTCGGAATAAGTCAATTTTTCATATGTCCCGAAGCTTATAGACCTGTTATTTGCACTTGCCGCTCTTTGAACAAATGTAGTGTTGGGACGAGATTTTCTTGCTGATCTGTAATGCTCTGGCTTCTTGCTATAGCTACGCCTGTTCGCGGCGTTTACTTTCTCTGGATTTTCTTTCCTATACCTACTTCTATTTTTCCCAACGCAGCACTTGCAGTCTGTGCGATACTTTTGATTGTCTTTCCTGAAATAGAAATCAGATTCATTCTTTTGTTGATTACATTTTCGGCAGACGATCATTGTTTCCAAACCTCGACTTCAGTAAATGGCCCGATCTCTCGACGATCACCGTCTTGATCGCCAATAACCCACGGGATGTATTTCATATTGTCGTCTTTTGCTAATCCAGCTTCGCACAATCCATCTATCAGTTCCTTGGCGTTGCCACGCAGTACAGAGTCTGCATCATAGAATTTTTGCTTTGTGCCAAGAACACGCCTGACGACAAGACCTTGTTGATAGTCAGGTGGGGCCATGATGTGGTCGTAGAAAGCAGTCGTGCTTCCATCACCGAATATGACAATGGCTGAATCGAAAGACTTTCTCCAAGCCTTCCGATCCCTGTGTGCAGAAGTCCAATGTTTTGTTCTTCCGTTATTTCCATTGTTCAGTTCACGATAAATTTGAATCGTGAAAGCCTTCCAAAAGCCAAACACAAAAATTCCTTTAAGCTGGTGTTTAAGCTATTTCCTGCTCTTTTGCTTTTTGCCTTCCGTGCTTGAAAGCGAAAGCCAAGCAAGGCAGATAGCTTAACAGCTAGGGGGCTTAAAAGTCAAGCAAAAACAGAAATTTTAGAATTTTTTTCTTGACGTAGGCAAATTCATTTTATATCACTTGATGACGATTCAGAAAAAGGAGAACACATGAATCAAGATTTCAACGAAGGATACATGCGAGCAGTGAACCATCTCATGGCCGAGATAGAGGTCAGGATCAACGCGACAAAAAAATGCCCTTGTCCCGGCCAATCAGATTTGACTACGTATAGAAATCTGCTCGACATCTATTCAGTTGTGGCAGAGATGCCAAGTCGATTACTCAAAGGAGGAGAATATGGAAAGTAAGATATTGATGAGACCACCTGAGTTTTTCAAACATGTCAAATACATGCGAGACAATGGCCCGAGCGACTTTCACTTCGATGTGAGAATGAGAAGGGTCGTTACTGAGGCAACCAAGCACTTTGAGTATGACTACACAAACTGCGCAGCATGCGCAGACGTTGAAAGCCACGTAGTCGATCAGCTTGTTAGTTTGCACTATATCACTCATAATGCTTGGCTAAAGAAGGGTAAGTCATCCGTGCAGTTGACCTGCCATGTGATTTTTGCGAATGGTGAAAGCCTTTCTTCGGAAGAAGCGATTGGTGGACTTGGCGATGTTGCCCCTAGATATTTGAAGCAACGGATTGAAAAGGTAAAAAATGCAAAACTCTGGGCTGTACGAAATCGGGTGGTCGGAACGCGAGGCTATTTGCGTTCTCAGGATTAAAGCAGTTCAGCTTCGAGAGCGTGCTGAGTTTCTTGCCTCGATGGGTGACAGTCCATCTGCGGACAAGCTTGAGAAAACTGCAACCGTATGCACCGAAAAGATACTCGACATCGTCTTAGAGTCGATGTTCAGACATGATGCGAAAAGAACGGAAAAGGCGTTGGATCACTACAGTGAAATGTATGATCACGAAGAGTGCGACACTTTGAGGAAAACGATTCTTACATTCTGCGTTGACTGGGGTCTTGGAAAAGATCCTGACATGCTTGAAAGAGTCGATGATTTGGAAGAGGAAATTGCTATTTGTTACGAGGAAGTAAAAGAGGAAGAAGAAGATGAGTTATCTTGATCATTTACAGTCTGGAATTAAGCAGACAAAGCGTAGAACGCTAATCTACGGTTTGCATGGTGTCGGTAAAACAACATGGGCATCGGAATGGCCGAAACCTATTCTGTTGCCAACAGAGGATGGCTTCAGTCATGTCGATGTGACCACCGGCCCGATCCTGACATCAGCTACGAGCTTAATCACGGCCATCAATCAAGTTTCTGAGTCTGAGTTTCAGACAGTCATCGTCGATTCGATTGACTGGACGGAGCAAATCATTCAGGAGG
>Ga0222719_10004513_pt1 | contig 12207 bp, 17 predicted proteins | sample C33_34DmetaG_FD_165039 | JGI IMG/M metagenome (GOLD analysis project Ga0222719, IMG submission 165039) | Estuarine water microbial communities from San Francisco Bay, California, United States - C33_34D | ecosystem: Environmental > Aquatic > Marine > Unclassified | place: USA: California...
CGCCAAAAGTCTACAGGTTGTCCACTGTGGACCACACGGACAAGACCGAAAAGATGACGACCAAAAATAAGTGAAAATGAGATTGACTCACTGGAAAAACTTTTGGCCTCGCCGCGGAGCTTTGCTTGGGTCTGTCCACTGTGGACAACCTACAGACAAAGTGCGGGAAGTTGTATGTTTTCCCGCCAAAAGTCTACAGGTTGTCCACTGTGGACCACACGGACAAGACCGAAAAGATGACGACCAAAAATAAGTGAAATTGAGATTGACTCGCTGGAAAAACTTTTGGCCTCGCCGCGGAGCTTTGCTTGGGTCTGTCCACTGTGGACAACCTACAGACAAACTGCCGCGTCCAAGACCAAGGTGCGGCGCGAGCACCTCATTCTGGCGGAGATACAGAGGCAGTTGCCCGAACTCGAACGCTTCTTCATGTCTTGGGACTGTCCCATAGATGATGTGGGATTTCCTGTTGTGGTACCTCCAGGTGGAGGTGGACGAGGAGGGGGAAACGCACGAGGATTGTAGAGAGAGGCTGAAGGTGATTAACAACCAGATGGGGGGGAGGCCGGGCGTGGTGCTCCGCATCGACACGGACAAACTTGTTACGCGCAAGCGCAAGCGCGATGGGTCGTACGTGTGGGGAGGTGCAAAGTACTTCTCTGAATGCATTCAGGAGGTGTGTGACTTCATCAGGGAGAACACGCCGATCGACTCGTTGCCCTGTGCGCTTGCAAGGGCAAATAGACCTAGAGTTGTCACGTTAAAGTACACTAAATAATAATGTTAAGACCGCGCTTTATGAACGGTCCACTGTGGACAGGCCACAGCAAGCGTTTGATCCATCGTACTATCGGTTGGTTCACCCTCACTCAAGTGGGATCGTCAACACTCGAGGCGTTTGAATATCTATATAGAAGTGTACAAGCTTGTCGTTACCAACCTTCTCACCCAGAAGGCGCCGTATGTACACCAGCAGCATGCTCCGAGCGCAAAATGAGATGCAGAACTCATCGAACATGGTTTGCCCCATTTTGATTCGTTCTTTCATTTCGTATCGTACGTCATGCAGCGGATCACTTGCGTATTCATCAACAATTTTTTGTATGTCCCTTGGCAAAGGTAATTGCATTTGCTTAGTGAAGAAAAAAAAGATGGAGTGGCAGCAAGTACTAAAGGTACATAGGTCTTCGATAGAAGGGTGGCTCCCTCTGCCAGACGTGTTCACCTTGGCTCGCGTGAACCGCAGCCTGTTCTATGAGTTCAAGCTGGGTGTGAGGCTACATGTTCGACTATACGGCCACTTTCTTGAAACTCACTATAGAGATAACAACAGGGAGGACTTGCGCAGGGTTGCGGACCACTTCAATCTGTTAAGCATGGACTTTATGAACCCAATGGGCTGCGTTGAACTCACGCGCTTCATGCTCAGTGTAGTGAACATTAGCAACAAACGGAGAGAGTGCCTTCGAAATTTTTTAAAATCTGGCGGGAACGATCAAAATATCAAAGTCGCTTGTCCACTGTGGACTACTTAGAATTCAACAATGTCGTACTTGCGGAGCCTTGAGTCAATTGGGAAGATGAAGCTACCCGTGTACTTCAAGGCCGTGCCGGAGCTCCGGGAGGAGCTCGTTTTATCTACACCTCTTGAAGACCGCTCCGTGTGTTTGGTTCGAGCCTACGCCATCGAGTGCTCGCCAGAGCCAAGGGGGATGTACCCAGACACCCAGTGTCTGGTGGATACAGCCCTGTTCATGCACGACCTCTCGCGTGTCTACGATTCAAGTCCGGCTGAGTCCATCTTCTGTGCGTACTACTTGGCACTTGGCGGCCACTGGGAGTCTGCAAAGAAGCACACCACAGAGCATAGCTGCATGCTACACCTCCTGACCTCGATTGAAAGGCAAGTGCCCGAGTTCAGGGATGAGGCAAAGCACTTGATTCGAGAAGGGCTGCACTCGATGGTGCTGCAGAATCTGTTTTTCGCTCCCATCGCCCTGGCCACGCGAGTTCTCCAGGAGGGCGAGAGCAGCTTTTACGACCTGCTCTTTCGAAGCTCGCTTCCAGTTGTGCCCCCGGCCTCGGGGCAGCACTCTGTTTTTGGCTCCATGTCCGGCTTCACTGTTCGTGTGAAGGATGGGCTAGAGCTGGGGTTCCCCGAGACGAACGCGCAAGATCTGTCGATGCGGTCCTCTTTTTGCTTGTTGCACTCCCGCGTGTTGGCGTGCTTGAACGAGGTGGGCTCTCTGGAAACGATGGCAGAGGCGGGGAGGCGAATGGCCAGCTTGATCAAGTCGTCTCTGAAAATGTCATCGCGTACCGTGCTATCTTGGTACAGACACATTGATGGGCACATGTACATGGAGTGCCTCCGCAACTTGGTAAACTCCGAGGAGCCCCACGTGAAAGCTCTCCTGCGACATCACACGTGGCGCAATGTGGTTTTCGACATGTTCTGCGAGAAGCTGTCGTCCTGCGAGAACCTAACCAAGGGGGTCTTCGTCAACATCCTGCACGAGCATACTCCGTTCGGGGTGACGTTGGACCACTCTTGGAGGCACTATTGGACCAAGCTGAATGTGAGCAGGCTGTATTGGAACCTGTATGCTCCTTGTAAGGCTAAGTTTCCCTCGTTTGATGTTCGTGCCGGCGTGGAGGCAGCGGTTGAACGGCTTTGCTACGGTCGCAGGCAGCCTATACCCATTGTCAAAATTGGTGTGAAGCAGCTGTACTACCTGACGCAGGGCTGGACGCGCTCTTACCCAAACCTGGATTACAAGCAGTTCGTGGTCGATAACGTGTGTCCCATCGAGCTGGGTGGGTTCAAGTACCTGTCAAATTCGCATTGCCGTATCAAGCTTCTTGTCTTCATCTTGGAGAGCGGCCTGATGTCAGAGAAGTTTGACTATGTGGAGGCTCTGAGAATGATGCTGACGAAATACAGTGCTATACTATCGGCCAAAGCTAAAAGCGCTTTCGATGAACTGGTGCACTGCGTGTACAGGCTGGTGACGTGCCAAATTGCGCCGGTTGGCTCGGGGCGCAAGCGTTCTCGTGTTTATTAAGGAATCAGAGCAGACGTAATTGGTTGTAGAAATGATTCTGGTAGGTATCCTCCAGTAAGTGTCAAAATAGTTATCCCAATCAAGTACAAATATATTGAATACTCGGATGCGGGTAGAATTAATTCCATTGAACGATTTTCACCGATAGAAGGAATTTCACCATATCTAGCAAGACTTGCTAAAATTGATGTCATCACAGCAACTACCTCAATAAATCCAGCCACGCTTACTCTATTTGTAAGTAATTGAACAAGTCGTTGACGCCCTCGCTGGGTTCTCGGAATCGCTGCATTGACTTGGTCGGCTGCATATCGCAGTGTTTTTTTCAAAATGTTTCTTTGGTTATGGTCCTGCATAAACATCTCGATATTTTGTCTTCTTTGATCGAAATTTCCTGGGTCTCCAAGTTGTCTTAAATTTTGCAAGGCTTGTGGGTCATCATCGCTAATCGCGCTTTGTAGTGCTTGTATATCATGTTGAATGTTATACTTGTAATCTGGATTTGCGAAATAGTTCAGGTTGGACAATTTATGCGTTCTAAATAGTTCTCTGATATTATTCCGCATTTCTTCGTTGAGCCTCAACTCTTCTTGAATTTGCTTTTTCTGTTTTTCAATATCTGCCTGTCTTGCATCTTTGGCCTTAGCTTTGGCTTTATCCATTTCTTGTTTTTTTGTTGCTTCGGCTTTTTTTCTTTCTCTCAATAATCCTTCAGAAGTTTGTAAAAATTCGGCTTCTTTCATCCTTCGAATATCTTTTTGATTTGGAGCTGGGGGAACTGGAGCTGGGGAGGCTTTGGGTGTGGCTTTGTTCATGCGTTTGTAAATCATGTAAGTAGCTCCGCCAATCCCAGCAGACCCTAGAAGGCTCGCTGCTATTGGTATGGCTAGGTTCGAGCGCCTACTAGATCGCCTCCGGGAACGCCTCCGGGAACGCCTCCGGGAACGCCGTTTCGAGCGAGAGCGCCTTCGGGAGCGCCTGCGTGATTTGCGGGAGCGCCTTCGGGAGCGCCTTCGGGAGCGCCTGCGTGATTTGCGGGAGCGCCTTCGTGATCCCCGTCTAATGTTCATTTTTACTCTTGCAGAGAAAATATGTTGAAACAAGGGAAAATAAAATGTAATGAACAGAAAACAGGATGGGAAAGGGTAAGAAGATTCCAAAGGGGCCTCCAGTGAATCTGAGCAAGCTGGTTGAGCAGAAACGTGGGCGCAGGCGTACCCGGGAGGAAGATGACTATTACAGTGGGGAAGAGGAGGAACAGTTGGAGTTCCGAGATATCATGAAGCAACTCCGCAAGTGTGACACATGGGGCGAAGTCTTGCGTATACAGGAGTTCTTTGAAGATGGGCTGTATGAGGGCCATATCGATTGGCTGCGAGAGCTATGGATGACGGATTTGCGCAATCTACCGCCGGGATCCCACGGGGATCCTCAGGAAGCTCCAGAGAAGAAAAATTAGTTATTCCTCAGATACTTCATAGCCCGTGCGTGTAGCAGTTGTCGATCGGTTGGTGTTGGTGGCAAAGGTGCTTCCGGTGGGTACACTTGAGGTGACAGCATTGCGACCGGTAGTGGTCGCTGTGGAGCTAGCACACGGGGAGCGTCTGACGCCGTTTCGTTGAGTGCCATGTTCAGCCAATCCATGTTTCCCCCTTGTGTGGATGGTAAATTTGGTAATACCACCATACTCGGTGCGGGTCTTGGTGCCTTATTAATTTTTTTCAACTTGCCTCGCACATAGACTTTGCCATCAACCCTATCGTTTGACTTTCTATCTGCACGCAAGTCGGAAGGCCCAACATATGATATGAGGTTTGGGTTCTTTTCATCATTTATTCGATCGCGCTTGAATTGTTCGCTTGTGTAGTACGCTCTCTGATTTGCTATTGATCCAGGAAGACTTGGGTCATTTTCTAGTCCCCTTAGAAGGTCACTATTTATTTGTTCGACTCTTCGGGCTCTCATTTGTTTCGACAAATATGCAATCCCCGCAATCGTAGCAGCAAGTCCAGAAGCACCACCGACAAGGTAGGGCCAGTTAGACTTTAAAAATTCCGACCTCCGTCGTGATCTCCGTCGTGACCTCCGTCGTGATCTCCGTCGTGATCTCCGTCGTGACCTCCGTCGTGACCTCCGGCGCGTTCTCCGTGACCTTCTTCGTGAGTTCCGGCGTGAGCGTGATGGCATTTAATTTAGCAATTAAAAAAATGTTCATTTGCAAGTATTTTTTTTGAATGTAGAGTAAACATTATGATAGGACAACTGGAAACGCTGATGAGTGCTCTGGGTGGGGCTGGCATGAAGCTCCCTACGCCTTCGAATACAAAAAAGCACATCGATGATTTTAACAAGACCACGCTGGACCTGGCATTGAAGCTGGATAACGCCTATGGCCTACAGAACGCCAAAACCATGCTCAACAGCGTTGTCATGATGTGCAAAGTTTCGGCCCCCACCATGATCGACGGGTATCTGAAAGTGACATCCAAACATGGCACCTTGATTGAAAAAAAGGATAAGGCGTTCTGGACCTTCTTTCCTCTAAAGATTAATAAGGATTTTGACGATATTGATAAAGAAAACCAGGATGCTCTGTGGAGGTACGCGGCCAAGCTGAATCGCATTTCGTCTAGATACAAGGGGGCGTGCGAGGAGAACCCGGTCAACAGCATGGGGGGGCTCGACATGAACAGCATCTGCGGTGATTCGCTTACGAAGCTGAAGAGGGTTTTGAAAAAGCATGGGATCGAGAAGAAAAACTTCGTGGCCTTCGCAACCGATGTAGCTTCGATCATGCCAATTGAAGAGTTGATGTCTGCGCTCCCTACAGACATCATACCTGGTATCGGAGACGTCAACCCCAGTGAGATGTCAGAGCAGGTTATCAAGACGGCGGCGGAGGTTCTCTTTACAGATACAACGATTGAAGCCGTGATGAATGATTAAATTGCAATAAAAATAATGTCATTGCGAAGTAATGAAAAGCATTGTTTCTAGGGGAGTGAATTTTTGTCTTCGCTTGGACGAGTCCGGTGATGTGTACGTCAAACTTCTTCGGCCCAGAGGGGTATGGTCTCTTGGTTATCTCCACCCGTCTGGGTACCGGCATATGGTTCGGAAAGGTAAAAGCTTCAAAATACATCGCTTGGTCGCGAAAGCGTTTATGGTTAGGGGGTATGAAATGGCAAAAGGGGATGAATTTGTTGAATATCATGTAGATCACATTAACGGTATAAAGACTGATAATCGTCCAAGCAATTTGCAGTGGTTGGAACAAAAGGCTCACAACCAAAAGACGCTCGCGGGAGTGAACGAGCGCATACGAAGAGGGGAGACTACGCGTGTGGACGGACTTCGTGTTCGCGAGACCACTTCTCAGGGTTGGGTTGTGGAGCATCGCACCCGTGCAGATGCAGCGCGCGTGTATGGTGTTCACCCTTCACGGATTCCGCTCTCGAAAGACACAATGGGTAAACTGTTCCGGGGTTCTACGTTTGAGTACATTGCTATGCCTGACTTGGACGGTGAATCTTGGAAGATCTTCTCGCGTGATGGGCGCGATCTCAAGGTATCAAATCACGGTCGACTGTGCAATCGTCATGGTGTCAAGTGGCTGGGCTCGCCCTGCGAGGGCTACCGAGTCGTGAGGTTCGCGAATAAGGGGTACAAGGTGCATCGTTTGGTGGCGTCACTTTTTCTTGCTGAGCGAAAATGTATTGAGCCTCTAGAGGTTGATCATATTAATGGTGTTAAGCACGACAACCGAGCTTGCAATCTACGGTGGGTAACTAGGCTAGAGCATATGCAGTTTAAGACGTCTCGTCCGTCGGCTTGGCTTTTGAAACAAACAGAGACGTGAGGCTCCCGAAAAATGTTTGACTTTGTGGAAACAAAGAGCTCAGGTAATTCTCGACGGCTGAGAGCTCCTGGCTGTCGATGCTTCGGAGGCGCTTCTCGTATCTCGCAAGCAAGTCGGCTCGGCGGTTGCTGTACACGGCTCTGATCTTGGCTACCTCGTTCTTCATGTTGCTGTTTGCCCTTTCTTTCATTGATTCGATCGATCGGTTTCGCGCTTTCTTGTGTTCGACCGGGTTCAGTGCAATCAGGGCCTTCGACATGGCGATTTGTTGAAATTCTGCTAGCTCTTCCAGGTTCTCCATGCCTTGCATTCTTTACTGTAACAATAGATTATTTATCATGAATAAGCGTGGTGTACATTTTAGTATTTTTTGTCTGGCATGCAGAATCGTCCATGCACATGATGGCCATGGCAGCGTAGTTGTGCAGGTCCTTAAGCGTATCTCGGAGGGACTCATTATCGACCAGTTGCACTCCCGAGTTGGTGATGTTGGTGAAGCGACTGAGCTTGTCCGCCATTCGGACTAGAACGCCGACGGTTCCGTAGTTAGAGAAGCTATCGCCGTAGTCTTTGTTCTTGCGTGCGAATAACTCGAGGCACTCCTTCTGGATCGACGCGAGCTGTTTTACGCGGTCTGGCATTTATCTTGCAAAGCGAAAAAAAAATTCGTGATTTTAATGTTTGCATTGAAATGAAAGGTCGAACTCGTAGAAAATCGCGTGGGTGTAGGCGTTCTCGCCGCCGCTCTCGCCGCCGCTCTCGCCGCCGCTCTCGCCGACGCTCTCGTAGGCGCGCAATCACTTGGGCCTCTCCATACGTCGTTGCTCCCGTGTCTGCTGTACTAGGATCGGTTCTTACTGCAATTCCTCTTTATTATTCGAAGAGAAAACTAGGGAGAAAACTAGGGAGACAGATTCAGCGGCTTCAGGGTGAGGTAGGGCGCGGACAGCACAAAGAGGATGGGTACCTGTCAAGGGAGTTTGACAAAAACGAGGAGATGCGTCGAAGGGAAGCAGCGTTTAAAGAGGAGAGGATGAACCTAATGAAGTTGAATGACGCGCTGTACGAAGAATTAGAAGCTCAGTCTAAATATATCAATGCGTTAGCTAGATCGCATATATTTTAAAATTAATGTAGTCATATATAAAGTAAGCATGGGAAAGTTCTACAAAAGGCGGTCTAGGCGGCGCGCCGCGGCTCGATCGCGTTCACGGTCGCGAAAGCAATCTAGATCTCGATCGCGTTCAAGGTCGCGAAAACAATCTAGAGCTCGATCGCGTTCCAGGGTGCGAAGGAGTACCCGAAAATCGCGCCGAAAGCAAACGGGCGCTATTTCGTTCAAAGAGTTTATCTCTGATATTGGCAATTTTTTCATTAATACCACGCCTGGTAAGTACATCCTTAGTACGGGAGGTGCACTCCTGTCTATGGCTCTTCTTAAGGGACTGTACAACTGGCTTGTCATGGCTGGTCCAATACAAATGCAATATTCAGACAAAGGGGCGTTTACTCCATCGTGGGCGCCAGGCATGATAAGCGAGTTAAGGAATCCGGCGAACCACTGTTGTATTTGGGAAGAAATCAAGATCAGAGGAAAAGAAAATAAAATTCGGAACGTAGAAGGAGAGAATTTTGATATGTATGCATCGTGCATGGGAGGTGTGAGGCCAGCACGAGAGGGTGATAAATATGGTATACTATTTTCTAGGCATTCTAGGACCCCGGTATTTAGACCTACTCGAGCTGCTATTGTTGTTCGTCTTGAGAAAGATGGGCGGCCAAACTTTGTCTCTATCGATTTTGCGAGTTCTCAATATAATCCAAATGACTACAATGATCGGTACGATGATACATATGTTCATGACGCATGGACCGCAAAGATCCCAGCGTATGCTACGGACAAGCTTTGCTTAAAACGAAATATTAAACCACGCATTTGGAATGCTACGTATAATTTAAAGAACTTCTTGCGTTGGGGTAATCTTTCCAAAAAACAAGCAGGCTGGGTCAATGATGTCATAAGCAATTTTTTGAACTATGGTGGTTTAACCGTCCGGGTTGTATACTTTGACAAGAAGAAAGAGCGTCAAACTATTGATAAGCCGGCATTTGACACAGATTCAACAGTATCTAGAAAAATCATTGGGGTTGCTGATGCAAACGATGATTATCATTTTGAACATCGTTATTGTAGCCGTCGGGGAACAAATAAGATCAATTGCGTATCGAGTCCTCTTGAATTTCATTACGAGAGTCCATACATCATGAAGCCCAACATCACATCTCGTTATCAAAGTCACTAATCATCTGTCGAGAGCGAAAACAGGTCGTGGGTTAACGACTCGTTGGTTTTCGTATCGTCGGGGACGCCTGGTACGACCAACTGGTCCGTGTCTGTGGGGCTCGGGGTATCGATCTCGTCTCCGGAGTCTAGATCTAACCGAATTCGCTTGTGTGGGCTGTGTTTCAGGAAGTTGGTAATGCTTCCGTCAAAATATGTGATGCTTCCATCCTCGTGCTTCTTGATCGATGGGCGCTTCGGGTCGTCAACCAAAAATCGTCGCATGGCCTCATTGAACGCACGGAGGCGATTCTCTCGATACTCAGTTGGTGCATCATCGATGTACATGTAGCGGAGGCTGTGTATCCTGAAGAAGCAGCGGCTCTGGCAACTGTATAGGGAGACAAATTCCCTGTCGAGAATGCGGAGGTAATCATTTTTGATCAGCAACCAATGCACTGCGGCCTCGAACTCGTCGTCTAGAAGCTTGTTTGCTCTGTTTGTCTCGAATGAGTATGTGCATAGACTGGCGCGGTAGCGTCCCGATGCAGTTTTCTTGACTCCCGTGTAATGTGCATTCTTGATGGTCATCGACATGTTCAGCCAATCTGGTATGCCGACCAAATTTTGTTTCCTTGCATCATTTCGATTATGGTTGATGTGGTGGATATGGTAGACTCCCGATAAATTTTCGGGTGCAAACCCAGCTCTGTATGCAACGTGGAGATGTAGCTTCATGGCAAACCGCTCGTCGTCGTAATCCTTGCACGTGGGCCCGGGCATAAATGGATATCCGCACGACTTGCTGTTCTTGAATATATGCTGAGCGCATCGTATTCCAGAGAAGAACGAATATGAATTGAAATAATTGAAGTCATCTAGATCAAGAATAACTTTAGTCTTCGAGAGTTCGTGGTTCCCGTCGTCATTGAGTATATAGTAGTCAATCTCAACGTTACTCATTTATGATACCATGCAAAAAAAGATTTCTCAAACGAACATTGTCATATTCGCATTGTCTTACAATGTAATTGCAATAATTGAAAATCGCATTGTCTTACAATGTCTCGTTTGAACTGATTGAGATTATTATCTCAAGTATAATTAGAAAAGTCATTCGAGAAGAAAGCGGCCATTTTTTTAAAATGACGTCATTTTAAAAAAATGGCCGCTTTCTTCAAAGTTGCTTCTTATACATACTTGAGAAAATTATTTTGTGAGATCATACTGCAAATACACATTGTAAGCACATACAAACGAAGAGTGATGTATGAACCGCTTCGTCTTATAATCGAATCATACCTTTTCGACCCGCTATCGGAGGTCCGAGTTGAGCTGATGAGGAGATATCGAGATGGTTGTGAACTGCTTCGAAAATTTCATGGTGGTGGTCGTGGGTTTCTTCTTCCTACCCCAAGCTCGCATGTCGAGGTTGTCTTAGTGTGTGCAATTGATTAGCGCGTAATGTTTTTGGAAGCATCATTTGTAACGTCAAAACGCCTGAATCCGTAAGCATCCGCATCCAACTTGTCAACGTTTAGGTCACAAGCAAACCCCATGTCAGCACCACCCTGGTGTGTGCGACATTCGTGAGGCGCGCCATTGCCGCGCTTCGCTACTGCGATGCTACACTTTACAATAGAGCCTTTCCCACTCGTGCTACATCCGAGGGGTCCCGGGAGAGGGAGGGGCCGTGAGCTTCGGAGCTCGGAATGTGACCCGAAGCTCCGGAAACCGGAAGGTGACACGAAGCTCCGGCTATCGAAAGATGACCCCAAGCTCACGTCACCCCGAGAAATGACGACGCAAAGAACAACAAACAGTGTAAGTGTCATAACATTTATCATTATTGTATTAGGCAAAGAAAAAATGTTATCACTTTTATAATCATGCGACTCATTGGCTTAATCAAACGACATTATGGTGGGCGCCCGATACACGCGCGAAGTAGGTTAGGTCTTCTACGCGAAATCAAATCAAGAAGCGACACCGAGAAACGACGACTTCGCTTCTTTGTCACGTGTCTGTTCCTCAACAAAGTAGTGCCTCAGGACAATGGAGTCATGTACGCACTGCAAACCCAACGGGACCGCCTCGCGAGTCTCGAGCGCTCGCGAAACCGCGCATTGTTCATGCGCCTGGGGTTGGTCCGAAAAGGAGACGGAAAACACATACACCACCGAAACGGGAACCCGTTCGACAATCGCATGTCCAACTTGGAAGTGGTTAACGGGAAACAACACAAGGCCGAACACCGCAAAGAGCATTCGTGTGCCGAGTGCAAGTGTCAGGCGTTTCTCAAGTTTGCACGCCTTCGCCGGTCCCGCAACAAAAGTCGCAGACGACGCAGCAGAAGAAATAAACGTTACACGAAGTCGGAGCGAAGACGCTCTAGCCCCATTCGAGAAAAAAGGGCAACGCTCCACCAATGATGGTGGAAATAATAAACAACAATGAAATCCATGAATTTCCCCGTGAGAGGTAAACAGTCATAAATGAATTTGCAAACAAAAGCAACGCACGCATGCCTATTACTAAATATTTTTCTATTTTCGGAATCATATTTTCTCATGCATACAAAAAATATATGAATATGTTAAGAATATATGTTTCGCCTGGTAATTTAACTATCAAAGCGGGAAAATTAGATACCCTTATGGTATGTGGATAATGGCCTCCTTGGCCATTCGAACAAAGCCTTTGAGATTGTTGTCCTCTGGAGACTCCGCCAGCTTCTCTTTGAGGTAAGCATCCATGTGCGCCAGGCGGCCCTTCTCCATAGAGTAACCGATGTAGTGGACCCCGACGGCGGCGGATTCGATCACCTTCAGCAGCTTGGCGTAGCGCGCCTTCATCGTGGTCTTCTTGGTGGAGCCGTCGACCTTGAAGGCATTCGGATTGAACCGTATCCACTGGATCGGGCGGGGGTCAAACTCGTGCTCCCTTCCCTTCGGTGCGATTTTCAAAGAGGCCATCACCTTCTGCATCCGCGCCAATTCGCA
>Ga0222719_10004515_pt1 | contig 12206 bp, 12 predicted proteins | sample C33_34DmetaG_FD_165039 | JGI IMG/M metagenome (GOLD analysis project Ga0222719, IMG submission 165039) | Estuarine water microbial communities from San Francisco Bay, California, United States - C33_34D | ecosystem: Environmental > Aquatic > Marine > Unclassified | place: USA: California...
AGTAACATCGGGATGTCCTTGAGCAGCATTTTCTAGATCTACAGAACTGATCCATTCGCCACCAGACTTAATGACATCTTTTGCTCTATCAACAATGGTCATATAACCATCAGAATCAATTGACGAAATATCACCTGTATCGAACCAACCATCACCATCTATAGCATCTTCATCGAACTTATAGTACCGCTTATTGACCCATGGACCACGAATGAGAAGCTTGCCAAATGCTTCACCATCTTCTGGTAGCTGCTTGCCATCGTCATCAACTATTTTAAGCTCTACGCCATAAACTGGTTTGCCTTGCTTTGTTTGAAGTTTATATCTTTCTTCTTTAGACATAGCTTCCATTGCTTTTGTCCTGATATTAGCAGTTGCTAATGGGCTTGTTTCGGTCATTCCCCATCCTTGAACCACATTAACATCATGCTCCTCATCGAATTGTTTAATCATTGAATATGGAACTGCAGAGCCACCAATTACAGTTTGCTTCACTGTATCCAATTTAATGTTGTTTTCTTTACAATATCCCAAAAGCCCAAGCCAAATAGTTGGCACCCCAAACGCTAATGTAACTTCTTCTTTTTGGATTAATTCAACCAAAGCTGCACCATCCATACCCATGCCTGGCAGGACTAACTTGATACCGTTCATTGCACCGATGTATGGCAAACCCCAGCCCATAACGTGAAACATTGGCACAACCATTAGTATTGAATCATCTTTATCAAGACCTAATCCGTTCGCCGATGAACCAGCCCACGCATGCAAAAGAGTTGATTTGTGTGAATACAGCACTCCTTTAGGATTGCCGGTTGTTCCAGAGGTATAACATAATCCACATGGAGCATCTTCACCTAAAGCAGGCCATTGATAATCTTCATCGCCGTCCTCTATAAATTCCTCGTAAGATATAGCATTTTTAAGTTTTGTTTCTGGCATCTCCTCTTTGCTGCACAAAATCACATACTGCTCAACGGTAGGACAATTATCCTGAATTGCCTCTAGCAGTGGGGCAAATACAGATTCAATAAAAATAATTCTATTTTCAGCGTGATTAATGATGTAAACAATCTGTTCAGGATGCAGTCTAAAGTTAATGGTGTGCATGACAGCGCCCATACCTGAAATGCCGTAGTACATTTCCATATTTCTATAAGTATTTAGTGCCAATGAGCCAACATTTTGCCCATGCTTAATACCATATTTTTCTAAGGCTGATCCAAGTTTTTTTGCTCTTCTGCCAACCTCACCATAGTTTGTTTTAGAAATAACGCCATTAAGATTTCTTGTTACTATCTCAACATCTGGAAAGATTCTTTGCGCATAGTCAATAATGCTTCCAACGTTCTGATTCCAATCTTGCATATTCATTTTTACCCCCAGTTTTTTAGATTGTGCAAATAAGGATACCATTCATTCTTTAATGGATGGAACCATGAAAAAATTATTTTATGTAATTTTTCTTTGTCACTTTCTAACAGTTTAATTTTTATTTCAGGATCAAACAAATCTATCATCTCAATCAGAGCATCAGGCACACCATGTCTTTGTAGAATATTCGTAAACTGAGTTCCAGAGGAGCTTAAGAGATTACCAAATATGTCAATAATTAATTTATCCGTTCGCTCCATCCCTGTAAGGTTTACAAAGTAATTTGTTTTTGTTTTTAAATAGCTATCATCTAAGTGGTTAAAATTTGTAAGATTAAGTCTCTTAGGTCGAGAATCTACAGTGAAATAATTATCCCATATGGCTACTCTATCTGAAGAGAATCCGACAAGTGCCGACTCAGATTCAAAATTTAAATTAGTTGAAATAACTTTTTCACCTGTCCATAAAATTTCGATACCACTTGGGCAGTTCTTGAGAAATTCATGAAAGTAAGTGGTGTGTTGACTATCTTTGCCAATTAATTCTTCGGCATACACTGTTGGACAAAAAAGGAAAGCAACTCCTGGAAATGCAGATCTAGCTATATTTAGTGCTTGAAGTTGCTCATCTACTTTAAACTGATCAAGGTCATCGAACAGCAAGGCAATTTTATTACAACCCAGCTCATTAAAATAACCAATTTTTTCCTCTATCAGCTCGATGTGTTGCTTAGAACATGGTGTAAGCCCTACTGTAACTTCTATAGATTTCTCTGATGCTAGCTGAACAAAATCTTTGAACTCACTTCTCCAGCTTTCACTTTGATGCAGGTGAAAATTGCTTCTAAGAAATGGATCTTCTTTAGGAGCATAAAAATATGAATTAAGCTGAGATTCACTTAAAGAAGAAATAAGAGATCGTCTGTCTGTAAAACTATAGAGACCACCATAGTACCCCTCAACGATGCCTAAACTTTGCATGCCTTCATTTTACAAGAATTAATACATTAATTTTATATATTTAAAAATTTCTAAAGCATGGCAAAGCTAAATCTTTCTTTACCTGAGAGATCTTTATGCGTTTTTATTTCTCTAAATCCATTTTTCCCCATGAGCTTTTGAACTTTATTTTTTTGGTCTTGGCCATGCTCTATGTATAAATAACCTCCTTGTTCTAGAAAAAATTTAGCTTTGCTAATGATGTGCTCAATATCAAACATGCCTTCATTCTTTGCATAGAGTGCAATATTAGGTTCGTGCGTTAAGGATTTATCCGTGGCAATTTCATGAGCCACATAGGGAGGGTTTGAAACAATTAGATTAAATTTCTGTTCTATGTTTGAAAACCAATCAGAATGATAGAGCTTTACCTTATTTGGTGTTTGATGATTATTTTTTTTAGCTACCTCAAGGGCTTGGACACTTTTATCTACAGCATGAACGCAAGCACTAGAAAAAATCTTTGATAGTTCTATTGCTATACAACCGCTTCCAGTTCCCAAATCCAGAACACTTTTACAAGATTTAATACTTTTAATGATATGGTCAATCATTACTTCGGTTTCTGGCCTTGGTATTAAAACATTCTCATTAATAACATAATTTCCATGGTAAAAAGGCCACTCTCCAATAATCTGCTGAACTGGCTTATTTGTACTAATTTCATCAACTATTTCTTCTACACTTTTTGAAATGCTTGGTAGATGCTCAATGAGAAAATGCAAGCCTTCCTGATAGCTGTCTCCATATTGAGAGCTCCAAGATTGCTCAATTTGTTTAATATGCTCTTTATTGATTTTCAATTTCTGAGAGTTTTTCAGCATTATTTTGAGCTTTCAAAGATTCAACCATTTCATTGATATCTCCATCCAAAAACCCCTCAATATTATATTGTGTTAGTTTTATTCTGTGATCTGTAATTCGACCCTGGGGAAAATTATATGTTCTTATTTTTTCACTTCTATCCCCGGTTCCAACCAGCGATTTTCTCTCTGAAGCTTTTTCTTGTTCTGCTTTTTGTTTTTCTATGTCGTAAATTTTTGATGAAAGCAATGCTAGTGCTTTTGCTTTATTTTTGTGCTGACTACGATCATCCTGACATTCAACAACTATTCCAGTAGGTATGTGTGTTAATCTAACAGCTGAGTCCGTCTTATTTACATGCTGACCTCCTGCTCCAGATGCTCTGAAGGTGTCTATTCTTATTTCACTCATATCTACGTCTTTTTCTTCAATGTCATCCATTTCAGGTAAAACAGCTACCGTTGCTGTAGAGGTATGAATTCTTCCCTGCGATTCAGTAAGTGGAACTCTTTGTACTCTATGTACTCCAGATTCGAATTTTAGATCTCCATAAACTTCGTTACCAATAACTCGTATTACAACCTCTTTGAAGCCCCCTGGACCAGAATCAATTTCTTTTACTTTCTCCAATTTCCAGTTGCTCCTCTCAGAAAATCTCACGTACATTCGATATAAATCTCCAACAAAAATAGCAGCCTCATCTCCTCCTGCACCTGCTCTAAGCTCAAGGAAAGCATTACGCTTATCGTCTTTATCTTTTGGAAGCAATTGAATCATAATTTGAGCTTCCAAAGCTTGAAGCTTTAATTCGTTATCTTTCTTCTCTTCACTCGCAAGTTCTTTCATTTCGTCATCCTTGAGGAGCTCTTCAAGGTCAACCAAATTTTTTTCTAGCTTAAGGTACTCATCCCAGTTGTTAACGATATCTTTAACCTCAGAAAATTCTTTATTTAGTTTTGTTAATTGATCTATATCAGAGGTAATTGAGGGATCTGAAAGCTTATCAGAAAGCTCATTTGCTTTAAGCTTTATATTCTCGAGTGATTGTCTGATGTTAGCCTTCATGTTTAGCTCTTGGTAGCTTTCTGCAAAGTTTGCTCAAGTGCCTTTGAAATGTGAAAAAGGTCTTTTGAATTAATTTCATGAGCAAGGTCTTCGAGCACGTCTTCAATATCTTTTCCAGATTTGAGTTTGTCTTTTGCATCTTCTAAGGCCTGTTCTTTAATTAACTTAAGCTTCTCTTTAATACTTTTCTGCTGAGACTTTAAGTTCGATAAACCTTTGATTTTTGAATACTCTGCTTCAGCATTGGCATCAATAAAAACCAGAGCTTCATTAACAGCCTCTTTCCTTGAATCTAAGTTAATTGAAATCTTTTCGCTTAACTCATCTAAGTTTATAGGCTTAATGTCGGTACCTGTCATCTTAAAGTTTATATTCCTTGGAATGGCTAAATCGAAAACCTGTAATCTTTTGGATACTCTTTTCAAAGCCTCATCACTAAAAAATGGGGTTTCAGATGGCGCAGCAATTACTATCGCATCAACTTGTGTTATCTCATTCTCAATTTTTTTCAGAGACATGCTCTTAATATTGTTCACCACTGTGCTTGATCTGTTAAAAAGTGATATTCCAAGATTTTTTTTAATCAGTCTTGGAATTAAGGCTTGTGCTATATCACCGGCACCAATGATCATAACTCTTGAGCAATCCTTGCAAATCTCATTATCAACGACAGAAGCTATTGAGATTGGGTTTCTCGAAAGCTTTGCTGAAGTGCGAATTTTTTTGGACAACCTTATAGCACTCATAAACAAATTCTCCATTTGCTTATTCAGGTAGGAATGTTCCTTGGAGTTTTGGTAAGCTTTTTTGACTTGGCCAAAAATATCGGGCTCCCCGACAATCATTGAATCAAGCCCTGTCATAACTTTTAATAAATGTTTAAAGGCATCTAAATCTGTATAGAGGTATTGATCATTTTTTCTAATATTAATTTTCCTGCTAGCGGCTTTTTTTAAGCTTGTCTCAAAATTCTTTACCTCGGCTCTTTTGCAAAAAGTATAAAACTCTGTTCTATTGCAAGTTGATAAAAATACTCCAGATTCAAAAGGCATTGAATCTTTAATGTTTGCTAAAATTTCATTAATCTCCTCTTTATTAAAGGCAAATTTTTCTCTAACCTCTAAAGAGGTGGATTTGTGACTGAGGCCCCAACATTGAAAATTCATATTAAAAAATTATTTATATACTTTATTCTCTTATTTCAAATAAGTTGTGCAAGTTTATATTCTTCAAATGACACTTACAATCTAAGAGGAAAAGTTTCCTTTACTTCAGACGAAGCAAATTTCTTTTTTAATGTTGTGACACAAATATCCAAAAATAATATCAATATAAAATTTTATGACCCTACAGGTATAAAGCTTGTCACTGAATTAAATTCCTATCGTGACAATTGGAATACTAGTAATTACGACACGAGGCTTGTAAATTTTTTTGACATAACGCCAAGAGAGCTCTTCTATTTAGCAAGCAAAGAGTGCAACAAAAAGATCGAATGTTCAATATTTAAAGAGTTTATAAGGGATGATGTAAAAATATTAATCTTGTTAAATGATGTTTAATATAAAAACCCCCGCGAAGATAAATACCTTTTTAAATGTAGATTCTGTTAGAGAGGATGGTTACCACAATATATCCTCTCATATGCAGTTAATAGATCTATTTGATGAAATAAGCTTCGTTCCCTCTAATTCAAATGCTATTTTTTGTGAATATAGTGAGCTGCAAGAACAAAATTTAATTATTAAATCAATTGAATACTTTAATGAAACTTTTTCTACTAATTTCAATTTTCAAATTAATCTTAAAAAAAATATTCCATTTGCTAGTGGGCTTGGCGGAGGAAGCTCTAATGCAGCCTATACAATTCTTTTGCTTTGCATCATTTCAGGGATATCAATTAAACAACTGAATGCAGAAGAAGTTGGCAAAGAAATTGGTGCTGATGTCCCCTTTTTTATCAATAGTGAAAGCTGTTATGTGGGTGGATTTGGGGAAAGATTAAAGGAATCTTTTTCTAAAAACATCGAATTTCTCCTCTTAAGTCCAATGATTAATATTTCTACATCGAAAATATTTCAATCAAAGCACCTTAAAATAGATAAGTTGAGAGATTGTGAGAAAAATTCGTTATTAGAACCGCTTTTAATGGAAAATCATGAATTTAATCGCTTCTACAAGAGGCTCTTAACTAAATCCAGCGATCTACAAAATAGACTAAAGCTTAGTGGCTCTGGCTCATCATTATTCATAGAATCTCCAACATTTGAGGAAAAACAAATTTTACAACCCAAAAATAGAGATAATTTTAGAATTTTTTGTCTTAAAGGATTAGAATACTATGACTTTAAAACGGATTGGGGTGTGGCCAAGTGGTAAGGCAGCGCCTTTTGGTGGCGCCATTCGTAGGTTCGAATCCTACCACCCCAGCCAATTTTTATTATGGATAAGCAATTAATTTTTAGTGGCAGCTCAAATCCTCAACTGGCCAAAAGTGTTGCTGATAACTCGGGTCTAAAGCTTGGTGAGATTGACCTAGGAACATTTAGTGATGGTGAAATCTCCATTAGGATAAATGAAAACGTACGAGGCAAGGATGCATTCATCATCCAGTCAACTAATTCACCTGCTGAAAAAAACTTAATGGAGCTGATACTCATGTCAGATGCCTTAAAAAGAGCATCTGCTAAGTCCATAACAGCTGTTATGCCATACTTTGGTTATGCTAGACAAGATAGGAGAGTTAGATCGGCTCGTGTTCCAATAAGTGCAAGAGTTATTGCTGAAATGTTAGAAGGTGTCGGGGTTTCTAGAGTTATAACCCTTGATATACATTCAGAACAAATCCAAGGTTTCTTTTCGTTTCCTGTAGACAATATCTACACCTCAAACATTATGAGTAAAAAGATTTCTGATTTTTATAATGTGGAAGAGCTTCAAGTAGTTTCACCAGATACTGGAGGAGTTCTTAGAGCAAGATCGGTTGCAAAGACACTCGGGATACAAGACTTGGCAATAATTGATAAACGAAGAGAGAAAGCTAATGTTTCAGAAGTGTTTAACCTTATTGGGGACGTAGAAGGTAAAGTATGCATTGTCCCAGATGATTTGATAGACACCGCAGGAACGCTTGGTAATGCAAGTCATGCACTTAAAGAAAAAGGGGCCAAGGAAGTAATAGCGTTTATAACGCACCCTGTTTTGTCAGGAAATGCTATAGAAAATATAAATAATTCATCGATAGACAAGCTTATAGTGTCAAACTCGATAGATATTGGTGACAAATCAAAAAAATGTCCTAAAATAGACGTCTTTGATGTTGCCCCTATTCTTTCAGAAGCAATTCATAGATTGAAAACGGGCGATTCAATAAGCGAGCTATTTAAATAGATATGATTAATCTAAAAGTTGATAAAAGAGATGCTGTGGGTGGACTGTCTGCAAAGAAAGCGATTGCAGATAAGAAAGTTCCAGGCATAGTTTATGGTGGTGGCAAAGACCCACAACCGATAATGGTGCAAAATAATGAATTAATTAAAATTGTATCAAACGAAAGTGTTTTCAATACACTGGTTGAGCTTGAAATTGGAGCAGACAAGGAAACAGTAGTCATCAAAGAAATACAGAAACATCCATCAAAAAACCTATTCACACATATAGACTTGCAGCGAGTGGCTGAAGGGAGCAAAGTTAATGTTGTTGTCCCCGTGGTCTTGATGAATCAGGAAAAGTGTTTTGGAGTAAGAATTGAGGGTGGTGTTATTAACCATGTTTTGAAAGAGATAGATGTTCTTGCTGATCCAAATAACATTCCAGAATCAATTGAAGTAGATATGGAGAGCATTAAATCAAAAGAGAAAGTTCGCCTAAGCTCTTTACCTGCAAATGAGTCTTATGATTTTCCAAGCACATTAAAAAACCAAGATCCGGTTCTAGTTTCGGTTCTAACAGCAAGAGGTGGCTCTCTAGGGCTTGATGATGAAGATTCTGAAGAAGAAACTGAGGATTCATCAGATGAGTCAACAACTGATAATGAAGCTTCTGGAGAAAACAGTTCAGATTCTGCTGAGGAGAAATCCGAGTAATTTGGCAGACCTCTGCATAGTTGGTCTTGGCAACCCTGGTGATAAATATTCCAATACAAGACATAATCTCGGATACGATTTTGTCGAAATAATCGCTCAAAGATTCAATACACAGTTCTCAGAAAGTAAGAAACTAGATGCTTCAATAGCTGAGTTTAATTTTGGTGAAAAAAGTATACTTTTAGCTAAACCCAACGCATTTATAAACCTTAGCGGGAAAACCCTCAGCCTAATTAAAAGATATAAAGTAAATTCTTTAGATAAAGTGTTGGTTGTCCACGATGATATGGACTTGCAACCATCAGAAGTTAAATTAAAAGTTGGTGGCAGCGATGGTGGCCATAACGGACTAAAAGACATCATCAAGACAGTTGGCAAAGATTTTATAAGGTTGCGCTTTGGCATTGGTCACCCAGCGATAAAAGCTGATACCAATGCCTGGGTAATAAAGAAACCAAACCCAGAAGAAAAAAAACTTATTGCTGACTCTTTTGATAAAGCTATTTTTGCTTTGGACGATATATTGCATCTTAAATGGTTGCTGGCAATGAATAAACTTCACTCAAAATGAGTATTAAATGTGGGATAGTTGGATTGCCAAATGTAGGCAAATCCACCTTATTTAACGCACTTACTTCACAAAAAATCGACGCAGAGAACTTTCCTTTCTGCACGATAGAACCAAACGTTGCTAGAGTGAATATTCCCGATGAAAGATTAAATAAGTTATCTGAGATAAATAAACCTGAAAAAACAATTCCTTCTTTTATGGAATTTGTTGATATTGCTGGACTGGTTAAAGGTGCACATTCTGGTGAAGGCCTCGGCAACAAATTTTTATCACATATCCGCGAAACGCAATGCTTTGCTCATGTTATTCGCTGTTTTGAGGATCCCAACATCATTCATGTGGAGGGGAAAATATCGCCAATTGATGATCTGGAAACAATTGAGACCGAACTGATTCTTAGTGATCTAGAAATGGTAGAAAAAAAACTTGAGCGACTCTCTAAGCAACTTAGAAGTGGTGATAAGTCCATTGAAGCCGAATGCAAATTTTTAGAAAAGATCTACAAAAATTTAAGTAATTCAAGGCCGGCAAAATTGGTTGACGTAAATAATGAAGAACAAGAATTTATGAAAGCCCTTCAACTTGTGACTGCAAAACCATTTGTATATATAGCTAACCTACATGAAGACGAGGCAAAAAATATTTTTGTTGATGAATTGGAAGAGCATGCAAAGAAAGTGGAAAGCAGTGTAATTAGAGTTTATGCAAAAGCAGAAGGTGAGCTTGCAGATTTAGAGGAAGAAGAGAAACAAGAATATCTTGCATTGCTAGGACAAGATGAGCCTGCTTTGAACAAGATCATAAGAAAAGGATATGAAATGCTAAATTTATTTTCATACTTTACTGCTGGCCCCAAAGAAGTAAGAGCATGGGCAGTTAGAAATGGGTCAACAGCACCTGAAGCCGCTGGCAAAATACATACTGATTTTCAAAAGGGCTTTATTAAAGCAGAAATAATTTCTTATATAGATTATATCGAGTGTGGTGGAGAAAATGCTGCAAAAGAAAAAGGAAAATTAAGGGTTGAGGGTAAAGACTATATTGTAAAAGATGGCGATATTATTCACTTTAAATTCAATGTCTAACAAAAAAACGCCTAGATATTGACTCAGAATATTTTACAGTTAGTATCATCTTTCAGGCTATGTAGCTCAGCTGGTTAGAGCACAGCATTCATAATGCTGGGGTCGGTGGTTCAAGTCCACCCATAGCCACCATATCTGGGCTATCTACTTCTTAAGAATTGTAAAAATAATTATTAGCGAAACTAGTGCGATCAGGCCATCCTGACCAACTAAAGCTAAAATTGCTGAAAAATTATTGTAAACGTCACCCACAAAAGCTGTGTCGGGACCAAATATTATACCCAATAGCAATGATGCAGATACGACTAAGAGAAGGACTTCAGTAAGTCTTTCAAGGAATTTTTTGATTTTACTAAAATCAAAATTTAAAAACTTCATATTTAAAAAGAGACATGAGGGCCGAAGCCCTCATGCTAGTAAATTTATTTTAGGCCAAGAACACTCATAATGATTAGAAGAACAATAAGTCCACCCAATCCATTCTCACCTAACATAGCAACATAATCCATTAATGTAGCGATTACGTCACCGACAAAATAAGTGCTACCACCAAATACGATTGAGGCAACAATGCCTAATCCAATAACACTTACGAGAACACCAGTAAGACCTTTAACAAAGTCATTAACTGCTTTCATAATACTATCCATATCTCCCCCATGAAATAGTTCAAAAATATAGTAACCAATACCCTACTTTTGACAAATTATTTTAAATCTTTGAAAACCCCATAAAAATAAGCTAATTGATAGATATAAATAATATTTATGTTTACAAAAAATGCTTGATATGTAGAATTTTAGTGGTTTTTAAGGCTTTCCGTCTTCAAAAAAAACTTTTGGTCCAAGAATATTGGTTGGGTCAACAGAACTTTTAAGCTGTTTCAGTAGATTCAACTTATCTCGGTAGTTTGTAAATTTCTTTAATAGTTTTGTCTTTCTTTTGCCAATTCCATGTTCTGCACTTGGTGACCCATCGAAATCTTGCACAAGCGAATAAATTTGGTCAGCAAGTGCTCCAGATTCATCCAATAAAATATTGACATGAACATTTCCATCACCCAAATGACCAAAGTTATAAATTGAGTTTTTAGCATCATAATCTTTAATTTTTTTGAGGAATAAATCAATCTTATTCATAGGTACACATAGATCCAATTTATTAGCGCCCTCATCTGCTAATATGACGGGCAAATTTTCTCTCGCAGCCCAAAATTCATTGAGCTGTCTTGCATTCAATAAACTTACATCAAAACCTTTAGTAGCAATTCTTTCAAGAGCACGGTCCATAACATCTTGATTTGATGACTCAAACTCAATAAGTACTTCGTATTGGCAATCAGATTCTTTCTCTAGTAATTTCAAACAGTTGTAATCCATAAATTCAACTGCTGAAATTAAATTTCTTTCTTCATTAATCACGGAATGAATCTCAGAAAGATCATTTGTCTTAACTAAAATAGACTCTCTAAATTCTGGCAATTCATAGGTTCTAAGTGTTGCCTCGAAGATAAAACCCATAACGCCCTCTGATCCAAAAAATAATTCCATGAGATCTGGGCCTGTTGCATCTTTTTCATTGCGGTTAGTCAAATTAAGCATGGTCCCATCGATCATAATAATTTTTAAACCCACCACATGCTTTTTAGTGGCTCCATATTTAATAAATTTTGCACCAGCAGCATTGGTAGCAATATTGCCGCCAATTGTCGATGCTGAAGTAGATGAAAACTCTATTGGTAGCATTCTGTTTTTGGATGATGCTAAAGCCTTTGCTGTATCAGTAACAACACCAGCTTGGCATATAATTTGATTTGAATTATCAACCCAATGTACTTTATTCAATCTCTCAGTACTCAATACAATTTCTTGATGTGCTGCAGTTGCACCACCACTCAAACCAGTTCGGCCACCGGAAATTACAAGCCTTATGCCATGCTGATTACATAATTTAAATAGCTTTATAACATCCTTTTCGGTTTCGGGGAAAATTATAGCTGCAGCATTTGGAGTTATGCCTTTATACCAATCGCAGCCATATTTTTCTAATTTTGCCTTATCGGTAGTAAATTGATCTTTGGCAAAATGTGCAGCAATGTTTTTAAGCTCTTTAGTCATTTTTAAATACCAAATATTTTCTGTAAGCATAAATGGTAAAGAAACTAAAAAATGTTGCAATGAACTTTTGGATAACGATGTTTTCTACGCCATATGCAAAAGATATT
>Ga0222719_10004516_pt1 | contig 12206 bp, 3 predicted proteins | sample C33_34DmetaG_FD_165039 | JGI IMG/M metagenome (GOLD analysis project Ga0222719, IMG submission 165039) | Estuarine water microbial communities from San Francisco Bay, California, United States - C33_34D | ecosystem: Environmental > Aquatic > Marine > Unclassified | place: USA: California...
ACGAGTAGTACCGAGGAGGGCGCTGGAGGGGAGGCAGAAGCCAGTGCCAAACCCGAAAAGGCCGACATTGATGTCCTCTTGGCGAATTCGTCGTGTCCGACTTTTGCGTTGCGGTGTGTGGAAAATGAATTGCCGCCCAATTTGATTCATTGTATGCGATTGCTACGAGTGTTGGAATTGCAACATGCCGCCAGTGCGCCCGATGGAGAAGAATCGGCAGTCGAACCCATTGGACGAAAGGCTACCATGAAAGTATCACGTTTATTATGTAAACTCTGTGTCGATCCGAGTGTGGGTGAACAATTACGCCCGCATTTGTTTGGTCTTTTGGCCTTGTCTGGTGCATCCTATCCACCCTCCGGTATACACGTGGCCAAGGCCGCATCAGATGTGATCCTGGCCTTGTCGGAACATTGCCTGACACGACAATTGATTTGGTTCATTCACGATCGGAAAATGGTGGTACACATGACGGACGATATCAAAGAGTTGTGTGGACAGCAACCATCCGCGAACGCTGCGGCAGCCAGCAATGATCCCTCCAAGGGTCTGACCAGCCTGGATGCCGAAAAGGCTGGACTGTGGGTAATTGCGTTGGAAACAGTGATCAAGTTAATTTATCATTCCTGTCGTTTCCAAACGATCGATTTAGTCAAAGACTTTGAAGCAGCTGGTGGGTACGAAATCTTGGAGTATGCTCTCATGCATTCGACACGTCCTCATGGATCCAAATTGGTCGAACTGTTGCCTGCACTATTGTGTTGTCCCAACGAACAACCACCGTCATCCGATGACATTGACAACAAGTTGGCGACCAATGTCCGCGTATTTGATATGCTCGAATCATTGTTGGTGCATTCGAATCCAGTGTTGGTGGAGTACCGAAAACGAAACGGCGACTCTGAGTCATTGAATGTATCCGAACCTGGACCGTTGCTGCCGGAACTGGTGTCTCTGGCGCTAGAAATTGGGATTGATGGGCGCGTTGTTTCAGTTGACAAACCGGTCGAGCCGACCGAGTTTTACAACTATGATGTCGTGTCATCTCTGCTGAGTGCGACGCTTCAATTATTCTCGGATCATCCTGATAACTTTGATATTCTGGAGGAACGCCAGCATATTCTGACGTACTACATCCTGTCATTCCCTTGCATTGGTGATGACGACCTTAAGAACTTTATTCTCAAGACTCTGGAATTCGTTCTTACTGGGGTCGGAGTTAAGGACGAAATCACTCCTGTAAATGCTACGGTGGAAGTCTTTTTTGCTCTCTGCTTGGCTTTAATACGCGGCGAAGAGGCACTCGAAAATGTTCCAGCCGAGCAACGGTCCAAAGCTATTTCAATACTTGCCGATGACTTGGATTTAATGGGGAGAACTCTTGAGAAGCTGCTGCAATTTGACCAACGAGTTGCCCCGCTGATGGTGGAGAGTGGGATCCTGACAACCAATTTGAGTTCTCTATTAGACTTGATTGCTGAGTATTCAGCCAAGATGTACGGTGACGACTCCCACCTTCCACCGCAAACGACCCCTCTGGATGGGACATTTTGCATTGTGTGCAAAGTCCTCAAGCTGCTGGTGCCCCATCAACCTGTCAAGGCCAATGGTGCAGAGGCGGAATCTACAAATCTACATACAATGTTAAGAAGGGCTATCGAGGATTTAGGGAGTGAGGCAGCTCACGGGGCTGGGGCCGTTTTTGAAGCTTACATGTCTTCGTTCGCATCGCTGACGGGTCTTGAAAATGATATGCGATTCACAAACCAGCTTCTTGAGGAATTTTCGAATCTTCCCGGTTCCATGGGTGGCGAGTCGTTGGAAACGATAGTTGACCGGGAAATCGTGCTACTATCTATGACTCGCTCGGTACTAGAGGCGCGGTCGCTGGCGAGAGACGCTTTCCGGTCTTGTGGAGGGTTCGATGCTCTTATTCAGGTTCTTTTGTCCTTTGAGGGCATTACATCTGGTAGCACACTACCAGTGGAGTCACTTTTTGCACTTCTACAGGCAGTTGTCGGTCTACTAGACGCTGCCCTTGGGTTGAGATCGAAAGGCCCAGTTGCTCCACATGATGCGACACCTCTGATGTTTCCGGTGGACATTACGGTGGATCCATTGTCTTCTCAGATGTCATTGGGGTCACCGTCGTCATTAAATCGGAACTTCGTGCGCCAAAGAGGCTATTATCGTGATCTGGCTGTCGCAATTGCGGCGACGGGAATCCTTGAAACTAAGATGGCGAATGATGTTATCGGTCTGTGTCTGTTGCATATGGACCCGTCTCTGAAATCCCTAGAAGAAGCAAACCATGCCGTGACAGTAAGGAATCCTGATGCGCTCCGTCTCATTATTGGAGTGTCTGCTTTCATGCCAAAGTCTGACGAAGGCAAGTCTCTGTCAATCGTTGCTATGGACACAGTTCTCCGATTGTGCGAAAAGGACAAGGGCGGTTCCACTCTTCGTGAGCTTGCTTGTACTGGAATATGTTGGACTTTGACTAGCAATGCCGAGTTTGGTCCAATTTTGTTTGACCACGACCACCACCTGAGGTCTCGAGTGGTCCTACTACTGAGCTGTATTGCTTCATTCAGTATGTCGTACATGGATTTTGTGTCATTAATTCGGAATATTCTTGGACCTCTGCTTGTTTCTGACAGCTCAGACGGGAGGGTGCGTCTCCCTGTTATAAGTTCTTCTGTGCGGATAAGGCCGTCCATAATCAGTGCCGGGGAGCCTTCGTCGGAAGAGTCAAAGCTTCGCGAAGTCGACTTTGGTGATAGGCTTGACATGGTGTCCGACATTGCAAGGAATGGAGACCGTTACCCAAGGCTTGTAGTTGGCGGTGAGTCGATTAATACACTTGCCGTACTCATGCACAAAGTGAAACTCGAGGAACGTCTGAAAACAGCGGCTGAAGAGGGCAAGTTACGGTTCCTGGAGGTGGAATGTATCGATTCTGCAGCTCTCAACGCTGACACTGACCCTGACGCTGACCCTGCTAACGCTTCGGCTGAAAAGATTTGGAACCCTTTGGTCAGTTCTGGCTTTACTTACTCAATCTGGTTAAGGCATGAGGCCGACCAGGAAAGCGGCGCGAGTGGAAATCTGTACATCCTTGACATGTCCGCTCCGTTGACCCCGGCTTCCGCCGCAAACAATCAAGCGTCCCCGTTTCTGTCGGTATGGTACGACTTACAAAGCCAGAGATTCAACGTTATGTCCTCAGCTTCGTACAAGGCAGAACCGATTTGCTTTCCAGTATCTCCACTTGTATCCGGAGTTTGGCATCATGTTCTTATGACGTATTCTCCGTCTAAACGGACCATGATGTCTCGGAAGTCAGCGTTCTCCCTTTTTGTCAATGGACGGGCATTAGAGGCTGACATCCGCGTTGAAAGTGTCAATTTGCCTCCAAATTCTCGTTTGCTGGTTGGAGCTCCGAATGCTGCTCTAGCCGCCAGTGGAATCGTTCGAGGTGTCTTGCCGGTGTGGGAGATCGGGCCCACTATCATGCTTTCCACCGTTCTTCTAGATCTTGACGCTACAGCCATCTTTGCCAATGGTCCGACATTCCCAGGAATACTGTGGGGTGATCGGCCGCAAAGGACGTCTCTGGCAGCCACAGGGACCTTGGCTTTTTCGATGCTTGCTGAAAGTGGTGAGGTCGGAAGCGTTGCTAGTGCCCTGAAACGGCGTGAAGTCCAGAGGCTTGAAACGGCGGGTTATTGTGTCTTGAGTCATGCCGACGAGGATAAGGACGATCTCTCGTCTCTTGGTCTTCTCTGTAGCATCCCTCCTGATTGTGTTATCTTTGCATTCCAGCCCGCGACTGCCTCGAACAAGATTCGCGCCGAGTACTCGAAACGCACTAGAAGTCTGCATTCTGAACGGCTGCTTAACCTTGGCCGCCTCAACTTCAGCAACGAGAATGTGTCGACCGACGCCGTCGTGTATGGTGCATCGTGCGTCGTTTCGCCGCTTAGTTTTGCGGACTGTCTTCAATGGGCAGGCGGGCCATCTGTGTTAATGCCTCTGGTTGACGCGGCGAACACGGTTCGATCTCTAGCGTCATCCCTTCAGATAGTGCGTGAGGGCACGAAACGGCACCCTCCAAATCTAGAAGCAATGCAAGCAGGCGGTGGTTACAGAATTCTTGCTGTCCTTTTGAAAGAAAAAGGATTTGCGGACGAGCGTTGTTTGGACGAATGCCTGGCTTTTGCGATCAACGGCTTTAACATTTCGGAGGATCAGCCGCGTCCTGGCTCGTCGTCTGGGCTGGGTGGACCTTTCTCTGGTGTCGTTGAGAGTGATTGGGTCCTGTCGGATGTAGACGCCATGAAACATCTGGTACTGAATCATCAGGTTTGGGATCTTAGCAAGTGTGGACCGACCATCCCGTTACGACTTCTGTCGGCGTTGAATGTACTTGTCAGTCAGCGCTCTTTTCACAAAGCCTTCAATGCGCGTCGTCTTCATCTCGTTGGAATCGTGCGCTGGGCTCTGCATCTAATGATTGAAGGGGCAGAGCTCTATGTCGCTGGTGAGCGAGCGATGCGGCAGTCTGATAACGAGTCAAACACAGACCAAAACATTGAATGGTACACAGACTTTCCAAGTGTATCGGATGTTTTGGTTGGTGCGGACCCAGGGAACCCTTTCCTCTTGGAATGCAAGAATCTGTTGAGACGAGTACTAACATTCATGTTGACTCCCGGTGATTTGGAGACTGTTGCTGATGCGATTGTGTACACTTTGTCCATTTCGTCGATCGGGGGCTCTGGAACTTTGACCAGCCGGGAAAAGGACGATAGAATGCTTCCTGGTGCTGCTGCCCGATTGTATCTGCTTCGCCTGTTGGAAGAACTCGTAGTGGACGGTGTCAACGAAATCATCTCTACGGTTCCACAGACGCCCAAACGGAAAACCAACGACGCAGACCGGAATTCACAGAATCCTATTCAATATCACGCCGGCGGCGTTGCGAGTCCAAACCAGCCTTATCTCTCGACGACGGCGACCCGGGGAATGATGGCAGACGGCTCAATGCACCCTAAGCATCAACAGGCTCAAGCCTTTCTCTCCGCTTTTGCTGGTTTTCTCACTCCGGTCTGGTTCGCGACGGTTTTGGAAGGATGCAATGAGGAGGCATCAGCATCGGCTGTTCTCCGCCTTTTGATCCTGATTCTGCAGGGTTCTTCCGCTTTCGAATCAGCATTTTGGGCCGCTGGCGGATTCGCCCCGTTTGTCATGAGCATCCCTAAGTTCTCTACTTGTGCGGGGGTGATCCTCTCCATGCTTAGTGAATTGTTGAACGTTCCCATCTTACATCTTCATTCTCTTCCGACATTAGACGCCGAACAATTGTGCGAGGTGTTTGACGCGGAGTGCCGCGAGTTCACAACGAATTCTCACGAGACTTCCGATCCTTCGACCGGGATCTTCGCTCTGCTGGCGGAATGTCTCGGTCGCAACATCAAGATTTGTGCCGAAGATAGCGAGTTATCTACGAAAGCCAGGGAAACCAATATGGCCGTGATTCAATTGATTTCCCACAGGCACCACATTTCATCCGGTTTTCAAGAATTCTGCGCAATGGGATCTTTCTTGGAACCTCTAGCTCAAGCTCTGTGTCTTGTCTACAGCGAAAGAGTGTCATCTCACGCAAGAGGCCGAAGGCGTTCATCACTTGCGGATGTTCCGCGTGATATGTCTCCGACCGAGAGGTTTGTCGGTGGTGCAAACGATATTGACACTGGTGGAATGGGGATGGTTCGACTTCTCCGTATGGTGATTTTTACGACTCTAACCTCTTCTCCCCGCGCAGCGATCGTATTCTATACCATGTTTCGAGCATTTCCAATTCACGCGTCAGCTCAACAGGTTGAAGCTTTTCACCTTGTATTGATCGAACAATGCGTCTCTGTCATCAAGGAAGTAGTAGAGCAAGGGGATAGCATCACCCTGGCCAACTGTCTTGGCGCATGTTCTGTACTCCTGGACCAGCTTCTCAGCGCATTTTTCACTGCGGAGGGCGCTCTAGAGACAGTGAAACTCTCCATGTCGTTATTGAATTCCTTAACGGACGTCAGTACTCAAGGGGTACGTGCTCTGAGCAATGCCGAGCATTCAATTCTCACAACTGATGCAGCGCATCTCGCGAATATGGTATGCGTTGCAGCTTTGCGCCTCAGCCTGCCTTCAGGAATTCATGACTACGGTGATGACGATCTGCAGGCTGCTGTGCTGGCAGAAATGGACGGCAATATCCAGTCGATTTTGCTCGTTCCTAACCGCGACAGGAAGTCGAAGAAGAGAATCCCCAGCGGCAATGTTGCCAAGCCCTCCCAAAACTCCCGACTGTTCCCACTTTGGCAATCTACGAGTATTGCTAGATGTCTCAGTCAGTACAAATACGCAGTTTATCCAGATTTGAACGACAGCGAAAATCCTCAGGTGGCTGTTCTTGCCCCTCTATTGGTTGTTTTGCACCGGCTTTTGATTGGAGCGCGGGAGGATGTCAGGAGTTTGGCTGTATCCCTATTCGTGGCTTTGCTCCAGCACCGTCAAAACGAGTTGTCACTGCTTCTTGTCACGGAAGTGAATGTGGGTGGACAGAAGGAAACAATCGACGTAATCAGTCGTGGTGGTTTCCGAGCATTGCTAGCAGCTCACGAGGCGGCGAGTGTCAGCGAACGATCAAACTCAGCTTCAGCGTCGGTGAAGCGCAAATACGCGTCTTTCTTCGAGTGGTTTGATAGAAATCAGAATCAAGTACAAATGGTATTTGACTCAGTTAACGAAAAGAGTAAAAAGCTCTTCCCTGGCTTGGAAAGGATCTCTGTTCCGCAGGACGTTGCCATCGAGAACGAACAGAAGACTATGCTCATGCGTTTGACAGCCCAGGCATCAGACAATACAATTCTTGGCGGAATTGAGCGTGGCGAATTGGCACGTCGAAGCGCAGAGAGGACGACGGACGGTCATGCTAGATGGAAGCGGCAGGGCTTCGATGACTTAGCTTTTGGCGCTACCAAGTGGAAAACCCTTTTGAGACAACTAAAAGGGTCCTCCTCCATTTGGGAGGGAGGGTCACTGTCATGGGAGGTCACTACTGTAACACTTCCAGATAGTCTGTCGGAGCTGAAAAGTCGCAACGGGAAGACTAAGCCGCTCGAGTATAGTGGCGACAATACCGATCTTGTCAAGAGATGGAAATTGGACCTCTCCGAGGGCCACGAGCGGCAACGACGCCGTCTTCTCCCAAACTATGAGTTCCACGGACTTTATAACCTAGACGAGGCGGAAGGGCACGAAGAAGAGCCAGAACAAATTGGGGACATGTCATCTGTAGGCCAAGGTGAAAGTGGCGCGTCTCCAGAATTCCTTGTCGGTCCAGAAATGGAAGCAACGGCCGAGCTTCTAAAAGATCTGAATCTCAAACGGGCCCACCGCGAAGATGAGGACGACTTCGATGACGCCGAAGGTGACGACGGGTTGACGGTCGAAACATCCACTACAATAAGCACGAACAACGACGCCGTATCCCTTTCTACACAAGAGGGCGACAACACGGAAGCCTCGAAAGAGAAACAGCAGTCGGACGAGACCAAGGAAAAGGAAGGACAGGATGAAACAGATGACTCATCGAGTTACGGATTAATTACTGGATTACTCCAGGCCGGTGATTGGCCTGAGAAGTCTTACAATGTCCGAAGGTGCACTGGTCTTGAGGTGACGACCGCGTTGCTGCTGTGGTGCCAAGATGCCATTTACATTATCGATGGTTTCGAGCAAAGCGGTGGAGCGGGCATGGATGGCAAGATTACACGTGTTGAGCGAGAGCAATCTAGTTTCTACATTAGCTTACGCCCGAAAGACTTCAAGGCGACCGAGGAAAAGTCCGAGGAAGACATGTCAATTTCCTCCGAGGACAAAGTCTCATCCTCGAAACACAGACGCCCTTTTGCCAGAACCAAATCCACAATCCCCTCATCTACGAGCGACGTTTTGTATCAGCATCGAAGCCAACGCATCGCGTTTTCTGACTTGTTCTCAGTTTATCGTCGCCGGTATCAGCTTCAGCAATCTGCGTTGGAATTTTATGACGTGAACAAGAATGGTACTTTGGTAGCATTCTCTTCTCACAAGGAACGCGAAGAGATTCTGTCTAAGGTTCTGCAAGCGAAGTTGCCAAACAGCATTTTCAGTTCGAGTTATGGAACGTTCATTAGCTACTCTAAGTTCATGAACAATCTAAAGTCGAGAATCGTATCCCAGTGGGTCAACGGAAAGATGTCCAACTTTGACTTTCTAATGCACTTGAACTCCTTTGCCGGTAGGTCATTTAATGACCTTACTCAGTATCCCGTCTTTCCGTGGGTCATCGCAGACTACGAGAGCGAAGAGATTGATTTGAACGACCCGAAAACGTACCGAGACTTGTCGAAACCCATGGGGGCTATCGGAGAACAGCGAGCGAAGCAATTTCGCGAGCGCTACGAGGCACTTGAATCCACGTGCTTTAGCGAGGAAGACCCACCGCCTTTCCATTACGGAACCCACTACTCATGCGCGGCCTACGTCTTGTATTACCTAATGCGGCTAGAACCGTTCTCCAGGCTGGCGCTCGTGTTGCAAGGCGGAAGGTTTGACGTGGCAGACCGTTTGTTTCATGATATCGGCCGAAGCTGGAAGAGTGCCTCGTCAGAGAACCTTCAGGACGTCAGGGAACTCATCCCCGAATTCTATTACCTCCCGGACTTTCTAGTGAACACCAACCACTTCGACTTTGGCGAGACGCAGAGGGGAAAGACAGTGCACGACGTTTCATTACCAAAATGGGCCAAAGGTGACCCGCTACGCTTCGTCCGGATCAATCGGCAGGCTCTCGAGAGCGATTATGTAAGCCGACACCTACATGAATGGATTGATCTCGTATTTGGATACAAACAACGAGGCAAGGAAGCAGTGGACGCATTAAACGTTTTCGTCCATGTTACATACGAAGGCGAAGTTGACCTTGAAACGATGACAGACCCAGTGCAGAAAGCATCCACGATCGCCCAGATTCAAAACTTTGGCCAGACCCCTAGCAGGCTGGAGCGAAAGCCATTCCCTCCAAAGCAAGTGGGTCAGGCGCTCAAGGATAAGGCCATCGATTTCGGGTCACTAATGATGCTTGCGCCATTGACGCCACCGTTTTGTGTGGTTGGTGCTCCTCATCGAGTGTCCGTAAAATCTACCATGACAGATACCTGTAAACTTGGTTTGACTGGCCAGCCAGATCCATCAGTGGGTGACATGTGTCTCGTGAAAGGTCAGTTGATTGGCGTGGCAAGGACGTGCGCATTAATCATACCCGCAAAGAAGTACTTCCGCTTTGGGGGAGCCAACTGTGGTGTCAGCGTCCACGCCGCCGTGGTTTCGGCACGTTTCCGGGAATTAAACAAAGTTGTCTCGTTTCACGATGCCCTACATCGAGCCCCCATCACCGCCGCTAAGACTTCGCTGAACGGGGACTGGTTAGTCACTGGCTGTTCTGACTCAACATTGCGAGTGTGGTATTATAATAGCAATACTCTGGACCTACGAGCGACTCTGTGTGGTCACGACGGAGCGAATATCACCTGCATTGACGTATCAACAGAATTCGGAGTGCTGGCAAGTGGCTGCGGACAAGGACGGGTCTTGCTTTGGGATCTTAGGTCACTTACCTTTGTGCGAGGGCTACAGCATGATGTAAAGTCACTCCCAGCTATCTCGGTTTCGATCAACCATAGCAACGGAAATGTTCTGACTTTGGTAGGCTCAGAATTGCATCTGTTTGACATCAATGGAAACTTGTTGGCTCGAACTATGAACAAGGATTCAGACAAGCCAACATGTGCGGTATCTACCGATTGCCCAGAGTGGATGGATGGTGTTGTGGCAGTATCAGGTCACCTCAGCGGGGAAGTCCGATTCTGGGGAATCGACTACGATAAGAAGGAGTTTGTTCTTCGATCGAAGCTCCAAGACAATCCACACACCAGTACGATTACCGCTCTGCGAGTCACCAGTGCACAAGACAGCCCTGACTCTCGCTCTAGCGCCGTATTACGAGTAACCGGCGCGGACCGGCAAGACACGTTGCTCGTTGGCGACGCGTCTGGAATGATCAGTGTATGCAAGACGGTAGACCTGGTCAGTCTCAGTCAAGCCGAAATAGCCGAAGTAGTCGCGGAATTGGATACCTAAGATGGCTCGAAACGCTTAATTAATAATATTAAATAATAGAACGGAAACCATTCAATCGACGCCATGTGTATGAACTTTTTATAAGGAGTCCTTCGAATAATGCCGCGGGCAGTCGGGCCGAAACGACTAAGCCGAGGAAAAAGATGCAGTAGAAAACGTAATTACCACGCTCAACGTGATAGCCAGTGCAAGTCCAAAGCCACTATTACGATACGCCGCGCTCATTTGCGTCTCGGCAGCAGCAACAACCTTTTCTGACGACCCATTATCGCCACCAGCAGAAGGAGAGTCGACGCTTGCTTCGACCAAGCTAGGCCCTGGCCCGGTTTTCGAGGCCAAAATGGTGAAAGTAGCTGTAGGTGAGGAAGTCGGGGCAGAAGTTGTACCAGCCGCGGCTGGGGACACACTGGGGACTTTGCTCAAGCCAGCTTTCCCTTTGGACTTCGCTTTTGAGGCAATAGCCAAACCCACTTGTCCTTTCGACTTTTTGGCTTTGGATACAGTCGGAGAAGAGGTAATAGTTGGCAACTGCGTGGGACGAGGAGACAGCGTCGGCGAAGGAGAAGACGTAGGGGACTTCGACTTGCCCTTGCCTCCATTATTCTTGCCGGCCTTTCCAGTTTTTGATACTTTCCCTACTACGACAGGGATGTCTGTATCATCGTCATCCTCGGGTACATCAAGAGGCAAATCGAGCGAAGTCTCAAACTGAAGTCGACGAATAATAGACGCCGTCTAAGATCGAAACAAATTTTACGTGTTAGCTGTGCATCTCGATAAAGTACTAAATCACAGCCGTGAATCGCTTACCTCTTCTCGAGAGCTTTGCTGCGAGACTGGATCAACCGTGATACCATCAGTTGCTCCATTGTCAGCAGAAAGGACACGTTTCATGAGACGATGACCGTGACGGTTCTGGGCACGTCCCATGAGTCGACGGCGACTCAAGTCGCTTGTTTCAGCAGGTTTCACCATAGTCCATTCGGCACCAGCGATGGGTTGTTGCATCATAATGATCAAGCTCCAAACAACAACGGTCAACATCGTCTTGGAGAAGCAAAGTACCATCTTTTATCACAGCCTCAACTTCTTGAAATCCTTTTGCAGTTGTTTTGGAAGCAAAATTATGTCAATGTGGGATGGGTGCGAGTTGGAACACGTTCGTCCCTCCATGGCACCGTGGAGGAGCGGCGGAGGAGATTTGTGTCATTGGTACTCCAGCGTGTACAAAATGATACCACGCTATCCCGAAATCGACGTGACGAAGAAAATATACACTTGTTCTACGGTAGAGCAGAAACTAAAACCCAGAGAACATCCCCCGAGAGGGCGCTACTCGTAGCGTGACTGGAACACCAATGACGATGTAACCGTCGTCGTAGTTGAAAGACCAGCGCATTCCCGCCACCCTCCCTATCCTCGCTCCTCTAACACGCCATCCCATTTGTTGGCGTCTCATTGAGAGACTACGAGCATTTACGAAATTTAGCTGTTCCCGCGCGATTGACAGATAGATGATACACTAAGGGACAGGATAACATGATACGATTCCTTTTCTTCGACGAACTAGTAGTTGTAAATAGTATCCTTGACACTCAAATCAAACAACCAATGAAATTAGATTCACTGTACTTAGTATTGTATTAGAAGTAGAAGGTATGTCTACACCAAGAAATCTTCCAACGAAGCAGGCAAACACATCTGAGAGAATACAATCAGAAGAACCTGCAGTATCCGAAAGACTCTTTCTTTAATGCGCCTTGTGATCAAAACGACTTCCGATTCCGGAGAAGCTTCCTTCCTCACGTTGCTCATCCCACTGTTCGGTCCAAAAGCCGGGGCAAATGGAATCGGCCATTTGACGGAGGGGCTTGCACTTTTCCTCGGTGCCACCCTTTTGGTCGACACAGACCAACCATTGATTGTAACGGTTCCAGCAGTGCAAGGCCTGGTTCTGAGACGGGAAG
>Ga0222719_10004517_pt1 | contig 12206 bp, 9 predicted proteins | sample C33_34DmetaG_FD_165039 | JGI IMG/M metagenome (GOLD analysis project Ga0222719, IMG submission 165039) | Estuarine water microbial communities from San Francisco Bay, California, United States - C33_34D | ecosystem: Environmental > Aquatic > Marine > Unclassified | place: USA: California...
CAGCGTCGTTTAGAAGAAAGGCGCCGCCTGGTGGAGGAGCAGCAGAAAGCGGCAGCTCAAGCCATGCCGCCCATTTCTCCTACGGCCCCATGGTATTACTCCGACCCTCAGAACAACATTCAAGGCCCTTTCAAAGGCAGCGAAATGCGACAATGGCTGAAAGCTGGATACTTCAAAGGGGATCTTCCGATTAGTCAACAGCCGTCTGGACCGTTTCGCCCTCTGTCTGTCATTTTCCCCAATCTGGCCTCTGCGTTTGCCGGCGAAGACCCGGCCGAAGCCGCCGCTGCTGAGCGGACGAAACTCGAAGCGCAAGAGAAGGAACGTGCAGAAGCTGAAAGAGCTAGGTCTGAGGCGGAGGCGAAGATTCGGGCAGAAAAGGAATCCCGTGAAACTGCCGCGAGAGCTGAACAGCAGAGGTTGACGGACGAGGCGGAAAGGGCGAGGCAGGAGAAAGAGAAGTCTAACGCCGCAAGGAAGAACTCTAACGGCGGAAATGAGTCATCCGCGCAGCTTAAAATGATGCTTGGGCTCTCTTCCCAGGAGGGTGGCAGTGCAGCGGTAGCGCCTGCTCCCATGGAGAAGTCGGAGGCACCTGCCGCTCCAAATGCGCAGCAGAAGAAGTCTCAGAAGGCGGCTGCTAAGAAAGGCAAACAGGCCCCTGTGGTCGAGCAACCAGCTCGTCCCACTGCAGAACCAGCGCCCGCTCCTGCCTGGGGTGGTGCGACTCAGCCTGCGTCGCGTAAGAGTATGTCGGAGATCCAGAAAGAAGAGGCCCGAGCATCCGCTATGCTTGCAATGCAGCACGAAAAGTCTCGGTCTTCAAGCAGCGGTTGGGCCAACGTCGCTGCTGCTCGTGGAGGCAGCACAGCGTGGGCCGGCGGGGCCGTGAAACCGACAAATGCAGCCGTTATAGCAGCCACCCCCACGACATCTGCCGGTGGTCCTTCCGCCGGTGCCCGGTCTCGGTCTCAAGCGAACGCGCAGGGTGGAGCCAACCGGTCTTCTGCGGGGTCGGCCGAACAAGGTGGAGGGGCGCAAGGTAACGAGTTCGGCGCTACCATGTCTCCGGAATTGAAGAAATGGTGCATGGACCAAATGGTCAAATTGCAAGGAACCGATGACCTTACCTTGGTCTCGTTCTGCATGACTTTAAAAGACCCAACTGAGATTCGCCAGTACCTAGCGGCATACCTTGGTTCTTCGCCAGCGGTAAATTCGTTTGCCACTGATTTCATCAACAAACGAGGTCTTGGGGGTGGAAATCAGCAGGAACAATGGGAATCAACCGTGACAGGCAAGAAGTCACGAAAGAAGAAGGCCGGAGGTCGCTAAGCAAAATAAAGTTTGCCGTTGTCTTTAAATTCGATTTTTTAATCTAGCTTCTCCGTACACGATAGACCTAGGATAGAGAGTCCAAAGAACAAATGGAGTCGACGACACTAAGTAAACAGTTGCGTACCAGTAGAAGAATGTCTATATTACATGTACTTCCGCTGTCGTCGAATCTTTGGTTGCTACTCTATTTGTCTCCGCCGCTGGTGAGGATATCCGAATCACCAGGATCAACAATGCTGAGAACGGAGCAGTTAAAGAATTTACCACAGGCTGTTCCAAGAGCGCTATTGTCTCCGGCGTAGTGGTGAACCTGCGTCTTGGCAAGCATGGCCAAGTATTCAACCTCGGACTTGCGCAAAGGCGGACAGTTAGAAGAAATGAGGATCATCTTGGCCTTTCCCCGGCGAAGGGCCTTGGTGGAGGCCTTGTATCCCAAAATGGCCTTTCCAGATTTCATAACCAGCTTAAGACGACTGTTCATCGAATCTTGCTGCTTCTTCTGTTCTCGGCAAGAAGACGAAGACGACGAAAAGGAGGTAGAGTGAGTTACACGAAACACGGATTTCATACTACGACAACAGCCTGTTGTCACGACGTGACGCTACGCGATTCAGAGAGTGAATAAAACCATCCGAGATGCTGATTTCCTCAATATGCACTTCGGGAAAAGCACAAACCGGTTGTTCGGGCGCAAGCTCAAATCTTCGAATCCCGACCAGAGTTCGGACGATAGGTTTTCTCTTCTCATGATCATTGCAGTAGATTGGTCGTGGCTCAATGATTCACGAGTAATTATTGATGTTGGTTTTTGACCAGTGGCAGGGGATGGAACAAGATGGAAACGATTCTCTTAACAGCAGAGCGGTAATGGCAGCCGCCTCCGCTTTCTTCTGCCGGTGTTTCTTTTCCGCAATTTTGAACGTACCGCTTTTTTGGACACCATGGTTACTTTGAGATATTTCTAAAAAATATAATAATAAAATAAAACGAAACGAAACACTACTCTCGACCTTCTCAGCGATCAGGATTGATATTAGACGATAGCTCCGGCGAGATTGTGGGTGCGATGGTGCGTGCTGCGGGGGAACAAGACCGAGGGCAACAAGGGATTCGAGATAGCCAAACTTCGGGAGATGGCGGAGATGGAGCGAGTAATGCGGTAAGAGGTATTTATTATTATTTTTAGGCTAATGTGCTTTTGTATCTCAACTTTTCATTGGCTGATTTTGAATGTACGGCTGAAAGAGGTCTGCTGCTCCAAGGCCCATCCATGTAACAAATCTTTGGAAATGCGAACAACGAACAAGAAGCGCAAGCGATGGACGACACTGTACTCGTAACAGGAAACACGCATGATCACAAGTCCAAGGAACTCTCGTCAAGCAAGGACTCTCTCTACTAGAGAGTAGTGAGAACGAGACTAGCCCAAACTTATCATGTCGTTTCATCTAGATCCATCGGAACCGAATCCGTCTCTGCTTCTCGCAGTCGGTGCATTTCTAATGTGTCTGAGTCATATGCGATATGCGTCGTCGTTCATTGCATGGATCGCCCCGACTCCTTTCTGCCTTTACATTCTGGGTATTCAACCCTTACATAAAGGCGAAGAAACATCATCCCTACTTAGTCCCTTTGTCTTCTTGGCAATAGCTTTGATTGCTGGATGGACTTTGACAACAATGAAGATATGCACTGGTCACATACCCAAGATAATTAGCGTCATGTACGGCATCCCTCTGGGTGGATTCCAATGGTGTGGCTACTACTTGTGGCAACAAATGATCTTCTTGTTACGAGACTCAGCCATGTACTCCAATCCGGACAAAAGCCTCGAACTTGTTGCGGTTTATTCTGTGTCTTTTGCATGCTCTATGACGATCCAGGAGTACGTTCAGCATCAGTTCACTCCTTTTGGGACATGGGGGGCCGCATGCTACACGCAGTGTGGGACATCCGAGTCTGCAAACCTACCCTTGTTGCAGCTGTGCAGTATCATAGGAATTGCCGGTCCATCATTTTTGATGTACTGGTTCGCTGCGATTGTTTCGCTCGGTATACAATCAGCGTTGAGCCCGTCACAGTTGGGTCCCGTCATCACGAATGAGAGCACATTGAAAATACTACTTGTATGGTTTATCGTTATGGCTATAATACACTATTGGGGCAGTTTGAGACTTGATGTTGCGGCGTCGTCACCTGTGAAAGGTGAATCATCATCATCATCTACTAGCGACATGGTCAAAGTTGCGTCTGTGATTACCGATGCCACATTTAGTGGCCTACCATTACCCGCGAAAGAACAAATCGAAAAGATCAATGACAAAATGTTTCGACTGGTGGATGAGGCTGCCAACGGTGGCGCTCAATTGATTTCGTGGACAGAAGGAGCAACCGTTGCACTACCCGGCGAGGAAGAAGAGAAACTTTTGAAACGAGCACAGGACCTTGTTAAACGGCACAACAACCGGATCCATCTTGTACTTTGTTACATCGTCCCCATAAAATCGGAACCCAGTCTTCTCTATGAGAATAAAAGTGTGTGGATTTTACCAGACGGAAAGATCCATCACCAGTACTTGAAGTGCCGTCCCGTGCCCGGTGAGCCGGCTGTCCCCGGGAAGTATGGAAACAAGCCAGCAGCTGTTGTGCACGGGAATGGCACGACCGAGGGGTTTACGGGAAGTGCAGCGACCGCCATATGTTACGACTTTGACTTTCCTAAAGTGGGACTACGATATGCGAGAGCGCAGGTCGATTTAGTTGTTTTGCCCTCGTCTGACTGGAGGGGGATCGATCCCTTGCATACATACATGGCTGCGATTCGCGCGATCGAAGGCGGGTACAGTATACTAAGGACAACGAGGATGGGTCTGACAGCTGCAATCGACCCTTATGGCATTTTCTATGGACGGCTTAGCTGGAACCAGCTGCCGACGTCCCGACTGATGATTGCTTCGCTACCGTTACGGCGGAAGACAACGATATATAGTATCATCGGCGACACATTTATCTATTTGTGTATTGGATTTCTAGCTTTTTTTGCGGCCAGTGTCAAGGCCTTGTGGATATAAAAACAGAAGCAGACGTGCAAGAAATATCGTGCATGACAATCTCATCAGTGGAGATGAACCACATCACAAAAATTCACCTTCTACCTCTCCGTGTGGGTCTTCCTCCGAATCTGCCTGAGTCTTCTTAACAACAGCATTAACCTCACCGTTGTCATCGTCTTCTTTTCCATCTCGATGAATACCCATCAAAATATTCAATTGCATTCGTTTGATGTGCATATGCTTTTCAGGGGCACTTTCTGCTAGGCCCTTCCAGTCTAAAGCAACCTGTGACCGAGTATTTAGCAGCAGTTCCGCTATTCGTAGCGGATCTATTAGAGCGGTAGTACCATCTTCAGACTTATCTGCGTCATCATCAGTCGATCTGGAGGGAACTTGCACCATCTTTGGCGGCTCTAGAAAGAGTTCTTCTAGAAAGTCGTCGGCCCGGCCGTACCATTTGCTGCCAACAAAGTGCGATGCCAGTCGCTGGATGTAGAAATTCTGCAAGAACTCATTACTAGCTCTTTCGGCACCTTGCTGGCGCTTTGGGTCGTTCAAGATCCTATGAATGCTCTCTTGCGTTGTCAATAAAACAAGCAAATCAAAATTCCCTTTTCGCAATGGTGATGGGGCATCGCCACTGTCCTCGTCGACTGCGTTGTTCTCCAGAAATATCAAATTTTGTCGATCAGGTCTGACCATTCCATCACCACTTTCTCCTTTAGCGTCTCGTTCTCGTCGTAAACGATCCCAGTAGCTATCCATCGTAAATCCTCCCATGGACGAAATGACGGTCAAATCCTTTACAAATTCACGAGCAATCTGCTCTCGAACACTAATGATACGAGAGCACAAACTCGCTGGATTGATTTCCATATCGTAGGAAGGAAAATGTGGATTGTACGAGTCCACACTAAAGACCTCTTTCGGCTGATCCAGCAACTTCTCGAAGAACGTCTCCCACGTTGGAAAGGCACTGTCTGTCGTGTTGATAGCTCCCAACCCATGATAATTCAAGAGTTTACTCTTTGCTGTCCCGCCTACTTGTTTGGCAACGTCCTGTGCATCACTAAAATCAGATCCATCTTTGTGTGCCTTCGTTTTCTTCGGCTTATCGACAGCTCTGATGGTAGGCTTTGTGAATCGCTCGATCCATAAGACAGTTTGTGGGTCCCGTAACGATTTGAGTAGAAAAACGAACGATTGGATTGAACATTGATTCAAAAAGGTCTCAAAGTCATTCGGTAGCTTCCACGGCGAAGTGGGCGATGACGGACATGTGACGGACGAGAGGATCCAATCGTCGTCATCTTCGTCGTCCTCATCATCATCTTCTTCATCGATGTTCTCCTCATCTTGTCGCTCGGATTTGACCCCCACACTACCAGCATCCTCGTCTCCGATTTCCTTCTTTTCTTCGTCGTCTTTTTTGTCAACGTCCACAGACGTCTCGGCCAGCGCTACCCTGTCGTCGTCAGCAGCAGCTAAGATGTGTTCGTCTTTCACCCCTTCCTCCTCCTCTTCAGGAACATATTTTTCCGTGATTTCTTTGTCCGCGTCCTCTAATGACTTGGCGAGCGGAATAAGTTCTTCTTCTTCGTCAGATTGGGTTTCTTCTTTGTTCGCTGCCAACAACAACTCCTCGTTATCATCGTTGCCACCGCCACTGTCGGTTTCCTCCTCTTCGTCTTTGTCATCCTTATCAATATTCTTTGCGAATTTGGCAAGCTTCCAGGCCCATCTCGTGGGTGACTCTGTCAGCCGAGGTACGCCTGGTCCAATGCGAAGAATCCGTGGGTACAGAAAGGGTAGGGGATCCCAACGACGACACCTCCTTGACGGGTTGGTACCGTCCGGTCCTCGCCATGGAATGACCCCTCGATACACAGTGTAAATCGAGGTAAAGGACAGACAAGGACGAACTGTCAGAGAAAGACAACAAGAAACTAGGAAAAAGAATTCCACCAGGGCTATCCGTTTGACACGCGACGGGACATTGTCGCGGCGTCTGTGGTTGTTCCCCCAAGGACACATACAAAAAAGTCTCGTTCAAGACCAGAGCGTATACTGATTCGTAACGATATACTCTCTCTCTCTCTCTCTCTCTCTCTCTCTCTCTCTCTCTACTAAAGAGAATGTATACGAGGAATAGGACGTCAAGAAAGTAATCTTTTTCCGTCAATCCGAAACAGAAGCAGAACAATTGGATTGTGACGAGTTTTCTTTCAAAAAAAGAAAAAAAGCTCGCAGTGTGGTGTCAAAGTGGTATCGTGAATGGTTAGTCACGATACATGACGTAATGGAATTGTGGATCTTGCCAAACCGGCAAACACGCACTTCTACTCGACTCTGTTAATTCTGGTAAACATACCAACCCAGTTCCTGCCATTGGATTGTCAAACAGATCGAGCATGGGAAATAGGCAAAGTCATACCGTCGAAGAGGGTCGTCCCGAAGCTGACGATAGCGAAGAGCAGCGTGTGTCGCACCGCGAAGGGAGTCCCTCCAATGCCCAAGATGGAGGGAATGAAGAGGCCAACAACAATGAAGGAGAAGAAGTATCGGTTGAGGATATTCCCGAAGAATACAAGGAAGAGGACGATCCGTCCGAGAACGCCATTACCAGAGCTATCCGTGGTGAAGATTCGCCTATCATCGCGACGGCTAAGGATCATTTCAGTTTGCTGGTGCCGACCAGTCGCGTACGATACCGCGATGGGAGCAGCGGTGCCCGTGTGCTACAGGCAGAAAATTCGCAAGTCGTCTTGGAGGACTCGTACGATCCAAAGACGGGAAAGAGCGATGTCTCGATTCGTCGTGTCGTGGATACGACGCAAGGTGTATGGTTCTTGCGAGCCATTTATACCTTGATCACCGTTTTCTTTACAGGATTTTTCTTTATCATGTGTCTGCAAATTCTCCTTTTTCTCATGTTTGATCTAGCTCTGGAAGCGGGAGCCACTACAAACCAAAGGGCTGATTGGGGAGTGGCAATTGGATTGATCCTGTCCCTCGTGATTTTTGTCTACGGACTCGCGTCAGCTCTGGTCATTGCCGGAGCCTTTGTCATTGACACATGGAGGGGACATCAGCTGATGTCGAACTTTGTCCTCCGGCAACTCTCTCCGGTTGCGGTGGAATGGACCTTCTTTTCGTTCTTTTTGGCAGTTCCTATATTAGTCATGAGCATTTGTCTCTTTGTGCGGACGCCCAAGTGGTGGGAAATTACGCTCTTGTGCTGGTTTTCGTGTGTCTTCATCTTCTACTTATTGTTTGTGGCAAACGTCGTCCTATACGAGTTTCAAGTATGTTGGACTGTCAACAGATCTTTCTATAAGGATGACAAGTTCGGATTCTTTCAGACCATTGTTGCTTCGGTTCTCATGCGCGAACGGACAAACTACTGCAGTAATCGCGCAGTAAAGTACCTGTCTTCCGGGTCGATCAGCAATTTGGAGTATACTGACAAAGAATTGGAAGACAACGCGATTGCCGGTACGAAAATAGATCGTGTCTCTGTCTTTGCAAAGTGCAAGAAGTGGAACTGGCTGAGTACGAACGGTGGCATTGGATTTTTCGAGACTTTGGAAGAAGAAAGGAGGATGTATTCCATTGACGATGTGCGTGATGTAAGGCCCTACCTGACAAAAACCAGTTGGAGTCTAGAGAAGATTTTCTGCCGACCTAGAAATTCGAGATTTGTTGTTATCTTGTTTGGACCCGGTGCTGTGACGAGAGAACAGGCTGAGAGTTCCTTGGCTTGCTCATTTCTTGGTTGCACCTTGATCATCCTGGTTATTGTGTCTGCATTCGTTTATCTGGACCTGAACGCTATATTTGTGGCCATTGCTGCTGTCTTGGCGGTGTTAGTCGCAGCTCCAAGCATGCTGAAAAGCTTGAAACTATACTCGTTGATGAAGAGAATCGGTAAGGGCGCAAGGGAGAAGAGGTCCCGAGAGTTCAAAGACCGCTTAGGCTCACAAGTAAATTTGAGAGTCTCAATGGTCTCCCAAAGTGAAGCGGTGTACTTAGTATCACAGAAATATAGAGTTGTCCAGCCGACGAATCTCTTTTGTTGGATCATGTTCACGGTTGAAGTGGGCCTGTTCTTTGTCTGGCCTACGATCACCCTTTTCTTGGCAGAAAATCCTGCTCTCGGAGGCTTGTTTGTGGGCATTGGCATCGTTTCCTTCTTCCGCCATTACGTGAGTGCTTCACTGGTTCTGGAGGAGACAGGCTCATTGGACTTGTTCGACTGCGCAACAGACGAGGAAAAGTGGGCAAAACAATCTCGCCTTGGCGAAATTATTGGGAACATTACCCAGTCTCGAAGCCGCCTGGCGTGGATGTTGGTTTTGGCTGTTTTCGGGTTGGGCTTTTTAGGCTTGGCCGTTAGTGCGTCTGGCACAAGTGATCCTGCGACTGCAACGGGGCCTGCGAACTTCATTTTCTTACCAGAGTTCGAATATCTAACGCCAGATAGCACTATCCAATACCCTTCATGCAACATGTCAAGCTTCTTGGATGGTGGGCCACTGAACGCCATGAGAGGTACGTGAAAGAGTAACGACTAAGGAGTTGAATACTGTAGCCGTTCTGACCTTTTTCGTTTCAGACTTTTCGTTTCTAAGTTCCCTCGCGTATGCACAAAGCGGTGTTTTACAAGAGAAACTTGATCAGTGGTTTGGTAATGGAACGGCCGTGGACCAAGTTGATCTTGTTGAGCGCTGGAATCATGGATCTAACTCTCCAGCCTCGTTCAAAATGATCACCTTCCCAGACGATGGAAATTTCACTTACGTCGCAGGTAAGTAATCTGGGAATCATTGTAGTCTCGACTACTTTTTCCCCGAAAACTAATTTTTCGTCTGTCCTTGTAGTTCGTGGTACGAGCAACTCGTGGGATCTTTTCACCGACGCACAGTTGTGGAGCGCAGCTGGTCTTCTGCAAATTTTGAGATTTGTCATCCCCGTTGGCCAGTCGTTCACTTCGGTTTTTCAATATTTGATCTACCTTGTTACACGATTACAAAGTGTGCATCTCAGGGAGGTGTCCTACTATCGTGACGTTTCCTCGTTTGTTCAATTCACAAAAATGAATATCCCTGATCTGTACGCCGGTGTTGCGCTCACTGGGCATTCCTTAGGTACGCATGCACATCGCGAAGCTTCTTTCGACTGAGCTCGTCTTCCCCCGTTAACACTTTCCATTTCCACACAGGTGGCGGCGTGTCAATGATTTCTGGTGCACAGACTAGTACTCCGGCGGTCTCGGTGTCGGGACCGAATGCGGTACTGTCCGGCCGTTCGTTTGATCCTCCTGTCGATACGAATCAGTTAAATACTTGGACTTTTAATATCATCCCTGGTAAGTGTTTCGTTATGTTTTCTGGCAGACTTGGATCGATGGACGACGACTCATTCTGTACACGTTTCCTTCGTTATGTATCACTGCCTATATTACAGATCGAGATATCATTCCTATGTTTGATGACCGAGCACAAAATTTCCAGCAGATTAGTTGTACGACTGCGCCGGCAGACTACCCCGGATGCCATACGTCAACTAGGACATTGTGCGAGCTACTCTACACATGTGGTACAGGCCCTCGACCTGCTATTTGTGAGTGTGTGACACGCTACAACTATCCCAAACCAGTCCCAAGACCAGGTGCCAATCGTACTTTCGAAGAGGCGTGCGGACTGTAAGCACTCATTAATAGGCGGGAGATCTACGAGTTAAACGAAAAGTTCTTCCGACATAACTTTGGCCGATTATCTCTAGCATATTTCACTCCATAGCTTTTCTTCCAACGGAACCCCGCCCTTAGTGCCGTATCTGCCTTCGCCGTCATCGTCCGCCATGGGCTTGCAATCAGGGAGCTTGTCTTGGATAACCTTCATGATCCCTTCATAAATAAGCCTTTGTCCGTCTTCATTGAGATGCAGTCCGTCGCTCAGATACTGCGAATACCCACCGCTGACGTCGGAAGGCGCCGCGTATCCCTTCAGCAGATCCCACGTATCCACTACCGGACAATTGTGTTGACGGCCCACTTGTTTCACACGGTCACCGTAGGATTTGGCCACTTCATTGGTCCGATCTGACTTTGGTATCTCGCGAAATGCTCTCCAGGGCTCCTCATCAACAGGCGGAGGCGTGAGCAGTAGAATGTTCGCCTGACTACCGAGCCGTTTACGCATTTCTGTCACAATGGTCCCTAAATTCGTTTCGTATTCATCGATAGGCACATGCTGCCGTTCACCGGGCAGGGCTGCATCATTGGCCCCAAGAAAGACGGTACAGAACAAGACATCTTGTTGATTCGTGTCATCGCCAAAGACTCTTGGTATGAGCTCTATGCAGTGTCGAGTGTTGTAGCCAGAGAAACCTCGATTGAAAACATCGGCACGTCGGGTGTATGCTTGAGACAAGAGACCTGCCCAACCGACACTTCCGTCGACGCCAAAGCCTTGTTGGGTCAACGAATCTCCAAAGAGAATGATTTTAGGACGTACGCGAAAACAAGAAGTAGTCATATTGCGAAGGAGATGACTTGGAGCAACGGAGGATCCGTAATTATTGGAAGGAGTTGTGTTTCGAAAAGTGGCGAGTCCGGCCACAAAAAGTCGTTTCAATGACCGAAAGATCATGCGGGTTCCTTTACGAAAAGAGAACTATCGCTTTTGTTCTTGATGAGACTTCCACGTGATAGACAGTGCTTCTACTGCTTCAGTGTTGGTCACAAAGGAGAGCTGAGAGTCTTCAACAAGAGACTTTGTGACCTTGGAAGAGGGAATAAAGAAACGTCGCAGCTGTCGTCGTCGTCGGAAGTCGAAACGAATGAGGACTTCAATTTGACTACTTTTATTCCTATACCGTAGGAGGTTGCGACAATTTTCTAAAGATACTTAATAACAATTGTACCATATTAACACTTTCTATCGAGCGTTTTTCTCGTACTGCAGATGCCACCAACCCTGCCAATCTCGAGGAAATGTGTAAAGTGTGTGCTAGGTTAGGTGTGATATATTAGCTACCTCTATCAGTCGTATTATCGCAGTGTCGAATTCGACACCAGAGTCAGAGTGAACCAGCAGCAAGGGCTCCGAAAAGAAAACAATACATATTTGCAAAGTACTATCGCCTCCCGTGATGATTAGGAGGGTGCTAGCCCCATCCGAAGGCTCATTTCTGACTTTCGCGACGCATCCATAATCTCGTCAATTTCTTCGTCCGAATTCTTACTAATCTCCTCTCGGAGAGTCGTGCAGATCTCTCCCATCTTGGGGCGACTCTTCGGTTCACCCCAGCCATTCTTCATCAACACACAAATGTGGGTGGGCCATTTGGTGTCCACCTTTGGGCGGACGCCGCCTTTGACGACTCGTTTCGTAAACGTGGACATTGTATATCCCTCAAGGGGCGTCTCCATTTTGAGGATTTGCCACAGCAAAATTGAGAAGGAATAAACGTCAGCTGGGGAAAGAAGGCAGAACAAAACGTTAGAAACCCAGCTTTCAAGAGAGGCGCGGAAACTCACGAAACAAAAAAGACACGTACCTGATTCGTCATAGGGGCTACCCAGGGCAACTTCGGGCGCCATGTAGCGAGGCGAACCGGTGTCTGCGGTGAGTTTATAAAAGCCGTCCGCGTCCCGCTCAGCGGGATTGACTTCCTTGGCCAAACCAAAGTCAAAGATCTTGACATCGCCGCGCACGTCAAAACCAATACTGTGAACGCAAAACAGAGAGAAAGAGAGAGGATACGAGTGAGGCCGATAGTCCCACAAGTTACACAAATAACATCATGAAT
>Ga0222719_10004523_pt1 | contig 12197 bp, 13 predicted proteins | sample C33_34DmetaG_FD_165039 | JGI IMG/M metagenome (GOLD analysis project Ga0222719, IMG submission 165039) | Estuarine water microbial communities from San Francisco Bay, California, United States - C33_34D | ecosystem: Environmental > Aquatic > Marine > Unclassified | place: USA: California...
CCGCGCCTCAGACCGGCGGGGTCCGGTCTGGCCGGCTAAACCAGAACCAAGTAAATTTTATAACCAAAATTACGTAATGTCCTATTAAAGAAAACAGAGCATGCTTGCCAGACAGGGCCGCGACATGGATCAGGATACGAATGCAACAACAAAAATATTAGTGTGCAATGATGAAAATTTACTGTACACGGCGCTGAATCGATACATAAAATTGAAAACATTATTAAGAAAAACATATGGAACAGATATAGTGTTTGCGGGGATAGCCATTGACGAAGGAACCGTAGTAAATGTGCGGTGCGATAATGATTTGTTTGATTGCGGGGTGGAATTGGGAAATTTGGACGATTTTATATCCAGCTACGAAAAAGCTCCGTTTATTGAAGAGAAGGACAATGATGATTCACCTGAATGTAATCTTACAGGTCTCTACAAGTGCACCAGAAATGATCAGGAGAACTACGTGAGAGGTATGATCTATGATTCAGCTGAGTGGTTCTTTCGGTACCAGAACCATCAGCCTGATAATCTTGGCCCTCAAACAAAGGCAAAACTTCAACGAAGCTTCCGAAAATTGTTTCAGAGCTTAAATCTTTTGAGGGTAGAGTACGACCTGGAACCGAAAGAAGAAAAAGACCAAAAAAATTCAAACAAGCGACCACGCCACTCTGAGCCGTATCGAATAGTGCAAGAACGCATCACGGAGTCGCTTTCAGCTCTTTTCCTTGAGACTGCTCCTTTGACGCATATCGAGACTCTTTTCCTTGAGACTGCTCCTTTGTCTATTCTTCCTCGAAGCAGCTAAGTCACACTAGCTCTACAACAGGTTGTGAGTTCCCTCTACTTTTGTGAGAAAAGAAACATCAAGCTTACTCTGCTTGCGGTCGCCCAGCCTTTGTCGCTGTTTCCACCCCGTTCAAAACCGATGGTAGCCGGATGCGGGGTTCGTTCATTACCCTCGTTCACACACTTTTTTTAATGAACGTCTCTTATTGAACATTGCCTGAAATTGCTTTTAGAGAGAGATTCTCTGTTCTCGCAACAACCCCAAGCAAAACCCTCACCCACCCTCCACGCTGTGCAGCACTCTCCTGGCACTCCGCGTCGCTCTGCATGACCTCTACGTACTCTTCCGGGCCCTGCACACAAGACCCCTCCCTGAACGAGGCCGGCGCCATAAAGACCCACTCGCGATCAAGGGGTTCCCAGAAGTCGCTGTATGTGGGCCACGATGACTCTTTGTATGACGGGATCCGCATGCAAACAACTGGGTGGAGCATGCGGGCTTCAAAAATCAGTGTTTAATATACTATTAAACTCTTGGTCTCACACATTCTCCTTTGCGCTCCTGCTCCACTTGCACCCACCCCTTCGCTTCATGATCTCGCACGCTTTCTCTGCTTCACCACGACCCCAACCCTCCCAACCTCGACCCCTTGGCTCGTATCTTCGCGCAACGCACTCATTTCCTTCATACGAATGCGCAAACCGTTGGCAGAAGCTCTGCACACTTCGCCGTGTTGCGCATCCCAGTCACTGTTGAACACCACGACTTCCTGGCCAACCCCCCACGGACGAACGAGGCGGATGCGCCGGATAACCTCTTCCCCATACACGGACTCTGTGACATTCCCATCCCCAATCTGCACATAGAAGCCCCTTTCCGGCGACCCCTTCACAAAACACGGACCCTGCACGACTCTAGAGTCGGCTCTCTCAACGCACACGCGCGACTCCTGGTACGCATCTATCCTCCTCCACAAATCCATCGATAACTCTGTCTGATCAACGCTGGCCAACGGATCTACCACCGGCAATTCCATGCCAAAGCACCTTTCCCCACTCCCTTCACCTATCCCGTCGCTCTCAACACTGGGAAGACGGTTCAAAATATGCCCCTCGAGACCGAACAATGGAGGAAGATCCTTCTTCCTCGTGTTTGACATGCTTTCAGGATAATGAGTCTTTCTGAGCTTTCGTTGCGGGAAGATATTCAACATAGTACTCACCACCCGCGTGTCGCTCGGAGCGTGCTATGATTTTGAAGAGACACGTGCAAAGATTTGCTGATAAATTCAGTAAAATTCTATTTCGGGGAAAATTGGAAACAAATTAACTTTTGGAAAAAGTTGACTTTTTAAGTGAATCCAGATTTCTCGGGATCCACTAAGAGGAATCAATTAATTAATTAATTAAATTAAATAAAAAAATCAATGTGTGTTTATTCGTATGTAAAAGTATATAAGTGTGGATGAGTAAAAGAATGAGTAAAAGTATATAAGTAAAAGTGGACTTTTTAGCAAATCCAGATTTCTCGGGATCCACTAAGAGGAATCAATTAATTAATTAATTAAATTAAATAAAAAAATCAATGTGTGTTTATTTGTATGTAAAAGTATATAAGTCTTAGTCAGAGTATAAACCCACAAAGATAAGGCAAAATAACATGGATTTTATTAAATAGATATATACATAATAACATACATAATAATACACTTATTCATTCTTTGATTTAATTGAATTAATTAATTAATTAATTAATTCTTTCATTCCTCTTAGTGGATTTTGAAATTCCCCCTAGTCTGTGTTTTTAGTCACTTTTACTTATATACTTTTACACATTCTTTTACTCATCTACACTTATATACTTTTACATACAAATAAACACAGATCTATTTTTTTATTTAATTTAATTATTTAATTAATTGATTCCTCTTAGTAAATCCTGGAAAAATTCCGAAACCTCAAAACGCAACGTTTCGTCAAAAGTCAACATTTAAAGGTTTGTCTTGAAAAGTCAATTTAAAAGGTTGAAGGACAAAGAATTGCATGGGCAGAATCTAATGGGTGAGTACATTGTAGAAGTGGGGGGTTCGCGACTCGTCGAAGTAGCACGAAATCGAGGCCAAGATTTTGTAACGAATCTCATCTGTCCACTTCGCGTAGCTTATCCCAGACGACAGTTGGATCAGATTCCATAGCGCTGTTTCTTTTGTATGTGATTAAGCTGGACTGTCGTGAACAAAACGGGAGTACTCGTGCTTGCGAGACGCACTACGAGGTCGATAGACCCATTTGCGACCTGTACCATGATCTGTGTAATGCGGGCGGGTGAGACAGATTGGAGGACTTCAAAGTCGGAGAAGGTGACCACGCAGCTGTCGGTGAGTGACTTCGAGAGGGTCCCGATCACGTCGTACCCCTTCTTTGTCTTGACCACCTCGATGTTTTCGACAAGGGCGGGGCGGTTTTGACGGAGCACGCGGAGGGCTTCGATGACACTGTTTACGAGCATTTTGTCTTCGTTGGTTTCAACGACGCGCAGAAACGCAGGCTCTTCGGAGTCGAGGGTGTGCTTGAGAGAGGTAGATTGCGGCAGTGTGGTCATGGTGGTCCTCTTTTGCGGGGCTGGTGTCTCCCTTATATTTACGCAAAGTTTTTACGAGCAGAGCTAGGGGTAACAAGAGCAGTGAACGAACGGTATGCCTCTGAGTTCTGCCAGTTCCATCGGGATTTTCACGCTCGAGCTTGCGGTATACCAGCTGAGCCTTGCCGGCACGCTGCAGTTTGTGTCCCCACGGTTTCTCTCTCTCCCGCCAGTGGTGCAGTTTGTTAACTACGCGTTCACGATCCTCTCGCTCGTGCAGCTTGCGGTGAGCACCGCGCTGCTCTTCTCCGCGGCTGAAGTGCGTGGTACGCTTCGCCGCGGGTACCTCTGCGGCGTCTCGCAGGGCTTCGCGGTGCTCTTTCTGTTGTTATGGGCGTGCGCGTTTGTCGCGCAGTGGTTTGGGTTCCCACGGGTCGCGAGCACGTCTGCGCCGACGAGCTACGTCGCGACCGCGGTTTCTCTCGGGTTCTATGCGGTAAGCGTCCTGCTCGAGGTGATTGTACTGTTTTGCAGTCTGCCAAAGGCCGGACGCGCTTCGTTCTTTGTGAACTCGTTTGCGCTTTCGGCGTTTGGCGTGGTCGTGCTCACGTTTATTGCGGTCTCTGATTACGGGCTGTTCAAATGCAACGCAACCGACCCGGGGATGCACGTGGTTGTCTTTATTGCGACCGCCGTTGTGTGCCTGGGACTAGGTGTGCTGCACTTTCTCGCTGACGACGCGCACGAAGAAAAGGCGAAAGGAGACTGGAGATTCAACGTATGGATGTTCCCCGTAGTCGTGCTTAATGTCGCGCTCTGGGGACTCGCGTGGATGGTCGCCGAAAATCCACGCACGGCCCCGGTGATCCTTACTGGTGCTGTGTCTGTGCTTTTGCAAGCGCTCAACATGTTTAACGTGTTTCCGACGCTCTGGCGCATAGTGTTTCCTGAGGACGAGGAAGAGGATGATGATGAGTCTGAGGACGAGGAAAAGGATGATAATAAGCCTGAAGAGGAGCAGACCAACGGAAAACGTCATAAGAGAAACGAAGAAGCGCAGCTGAACCCTCAAAGTTCGCGTTTATTCCGAGACCAAAGAAATTCTTACGGAAGACACAAGAAAACGGAGCCACGCCTCCTTGACGACATCTCCATGGCGGCGCCGCCTTCGCAGGCGATCGTTCCTATTGATTTCGCGCGTGTGAGTGGTGGGCTGAGGGTGCGAAAGTAGTGTTCATACATGAGGGTTCATTGTAGTGATTGCCGTGTGAGTAGTGGAAACGATTTCTCTATTAAAAAGTGATTCATTTCCCGTATTCAATGAAATGGCTGCGGGCGACGGGAAATCAAGGTGACACAATAGACAACTATTTCTTTCGTCTTTAATTTCGTTACGAAGACACCGTTCTCCCGTACCCAAGCCGGGCAAGGCACTCTGCGGAGCGCACGCTCCTTAGGTAGCTTTTGCAGACGTTTTCTACTTCGGTGATCGTCTTAGATTTGAACCCGAATGTGTGGAGCTGGTTCTCAGTGGGGAGGAAGAAGCGGAGCATGGGGATCCTTGGAAGAAGCGTGATGTTTAGGTGCACGAGGCCGACGCGGAGGAGGTAGAGCGTGCCGATGATGAGCGTTTCTGGCTTCAGGTCATGCAGCATGGAGATTGGGTAGCAGTTGCGGGTGAGTGCGGTAAAGCGTGCTATGTATTCAACGACGGTCTCGAGAAGTTGCGCGCGGTGGGCGCTTGTGTCGCAGGAAGGCACGGTGCGGAACCCGGCGATGTCTTCGCCTATTTTTGAGATCAGTAGGATCATGTTGACGCATTCGCGCGGGAAGCGGAGCTTGCGTTCCTTGATGTGGCGCAGGAACGACCAGCGGATGCGTGACTGCAGCTTGCGGTGCTCCTTTTCATACGACTGCGTGGTGTACTCGGAGCAGAGGAGTTTATTGCAGATGGTATGGATGAGGAGCGGCGAGACGCCGCGGGAATTTGCGGCTGATGTTGTGCAGCCGAGTGCGTGGGCTGCGTCGTGCTTTCCGCGGCTTCTACGCGTAGTGGTTGTGTGCACAGGGTCGCCACTGATGGGACTCTCGTACACGACGCCCGAGTCGATGAAAGGGTCGACTCGGAACTCGTTTTCTTTCAGCACGCACCCCGTGACAAGGCACACGCGCTGGTTCTCGATCTGCTCGGCGTCGCACTGCACCTTCCCGAGGAACTGGCACACGTGCAAGTCGCCGCACCGCCGGCACCCGGCCACCCCGTACTCCACCATCTCCCAGATGTGCTGTGCGCAAGTGCCGGCGGGGAAACGGAACGGCGCGCGGATCTGTTTCCAGATCTGGGTGGAGAGAGATGTGCGCGCGGACTTTTTGATTAGCTTGCGTGGCATCGCGCTTTGTGTCTTGCCGCGCTCGCGTGTGGAGAATCAGGGTACACTATGTTAAAAATAATTGTTTTCTCTTTTATTAAAAAAGAAAAATTGTGATTTTTTTTTCGATAGCAGGTAGAAATTTATACGTTCCCTTCTTTTTCTCCCTGTCGAATTCTCCACCACGTCGCGCTGATGGCCAGCACTGCAAGGATGAGCATCATTTGAAGCGCGACGATCCTATTTTCATTGTGCTCGGTGTATCGCTCGTAGATACCGTCGGGTCCGAGTCGGATTCGGATGCTTGCCTCGTCGGGGTGGCTTGTGTCAAAGAGACTCCCCGCTGCAGCGTTTACAACCAGCCGTGCGAAGCGAGCGTCGTCCAGCGCGCGGAGATCCGCGAACGACTCGGCAGGGTTGTTGCCTGACGCATAGAGCTTTTGAATTGTCTGCTCCCACATGGTCTTGATCGCACGGGTGTCGCACGTGGTGATCTCCGGATGCGTTCCTGGGTCAATGAAGGTGCCTTCAAACTCGTCGAGGAGAAACTGGCACTGTGTGTCTGTGACGTCAAGCGCCCCTGCGCCGCGCGCCCAGAAAAGGAGGACGAGGACAACGAGGAAGACGAAGAACGAGACGGCGCGGTTCTTGCTGTACAGAGAATACCGTGCCTGCGGCGGATCTCTACTGACTCGGAGGATCGATTTCGGCATCCGGGTTCGCTCTTTGCGGGTGCCTGGACGGTTATATATGTCCCGGAAAGCTACATTTTTTTCTGTAGGAGTTGTTACAGAGAGGCGGGGTGGGTGCATGGGGCAATCTTGACGGGTGTGGGACCAGGTGGGATGTCAAGTGCAAAGGGAAACGACATTTCTCCCGAACTGAAGAGACTTATTGAGAGCGAGACGGACGCGCAAGATGCAAAAAAATCGTCCCAGCAGCTGAAGTACGAGCGCATCGTTGAGCGAAAGCAGCGCGATATCCAGTGCTACCTGGCCGCGACGGTGCTTCGTCTGGATCGGGTGAATCTTGCGCAGCAGTCCTGTGAAGAATTCGAGAAGCGAGTGGACGACTATTACCAGCGCGTTACTGCATTTCTTACCCGGAAACCGTGAGACGTAGTATTTACGCGGGCGACGGGCGCGCGGGGCAAGCCGCGCCGAGCGATCCCGAACAAATAAACAAAGAGGATGTTTGAGCGCGTCTCCCTCAGCACGGACGAGATTGAGATTTTGCGTGGGGTGTGTGCGCTCCGTCAAGTAGTCACGATGTCGCAGACGAAGCTCCCCTCGTTCCCCACGGAGTTTACCAAGCAGATCACGTGCGCCGCGGTGCGCGGGTGCCAGCGCGTGGTGATCACGGCCGGGCACGACGGCGGCGACGACAAACTCGTAGGCGTCGTGTGCTTTACGAGAATCAGACCAAACGACAAGAAGGCGCAGGAGACAAGCAAGGCGTCTGCCGTAACGCCCCGGATCACACACGTGCTGCGCGTGCCTGTGCTGCACCAAGACGACAAGGAGATCAAGAGCTTCAAGAACGATTGTTTCTGCGAGATGGTAAAGAACGTCGCGCTGACGTTCAAAGCGCAGCCGTACGTGGGGCTCGTGGACTCCGGGGCGCGGGGGGCGCAGCGGTGCGACGTGGGCGTGCTCGTGAGCACCAAGGACCACGGGGCGGTCCGGGTCTCAGACTCCAACATCTTTTACGCTGCCCACCGCATCCGCGCTGCGCTGCAGGACGGGGAGGAGCTCACTGCGCCGTATTTGCTTGCGCAGAACCAGGACCTCACGCTCGACGTGAAGATCCGCAAGGAGATCCCGTTGGTCCATCTGTGCCTGTACTCGACCAAGGAAAAGCTGAACAAGGGGAAGGACGCGCCGGCGATGGCGGAGATCGTGCACGGGGTGAGCCATCTAGACGACATGGTCGGGGTCAAGTACCCGGGCAATGGCCGGGCGAACCAGGTCGTCGGGCTGGTGGCTGTTGCGAACGAGCTGCTGCGCCGGAACTTGCTCCCGATGTACACGTGCAACATCGTGCGCCCGTTCGCGTCCGAGGTGTACGAGAACATGTCGATGGACGAGCGCAAGTGCCTACTGAAGGCGTTTGATTTGCAGTACGAAAAGGCTGCGGAGATTCTCGGGGGCGAGGTGGCGCAGTGGCAGCCGCGCGTCGTCGTCAAGGAAAGTCTGGCGACCACAAACCACAGCAACGCACTGCGCTACGCCATTGCGCACCAGAACACGGCAATCTCCACGCGGCTCATGGCGTGCGCCTCGGTGAACTTTGCGGAGTCGACGAACGCGCTCCTCGCCGGCGTCGCGTTCTGCCACTCCATTGCTTACGACACCATGCCCATTCCGGGCAACGGCTCGGTGGTATGCTGCCTGATCAACGAGGGTGACTTTGAGACGCACTGCGCGAGAGAGCTGCTCGGCGGCCTCGCGACGCTGCAGCTCGCTCCAGACGCGCACTGGTCGCGCGTCCGCCACAACACGTTTGCGGGGTTCAAGAACGGCTGCTACGGGGTCAAGTGCCACGTGCACGACAAGACGGGCGTCCTGCTCTTCAGGAGAGACTCGTGCCCCGCCGACATCTGTGCGGCCTTTGTGCCCCCATCCGCCGCGGCGCGCGTCGCGAAGCGGGCCTCGCCGATCATCGCGTCCAGTGTGCTCCCGACGCGCGAGGCGACCGTGCGGCGCGATAGCGTGCTGCAGGAGGTCGCGCGGCTCACCATGCAAAACAAGAACGCAAAGGGGTTCCACACCTTCCACTCCACCAGCATGTATCTTATGCATCACATGCACGCGCTCGCTATGACCTCGCGCAAAACCGAGCTCCGGAGGCACCTTGAGGCCGCCGTGCTCCAGACACTCAACGCGCGCGCCAGCAAGATGAAGGAAAACGGAGTGCTCGACGAGACGCTCTGGAACATCCTGTGCACCCGGAACGCAAACGCCGTCGCCGCAAACCCAAAGGGCTTCTGGCACATGGTCCCGCTCGCCCGAGAGGACTGCCTATAAATGCGCGCGCGTGCTGCAAATATCGCGCCCGCTGTACGGAAAGATGGCGACACAAAAACAGCCGTCCCTGTGGGAGAAAGCAAAGGAGGACGCAATCCCCGTCGCTGCGATGCTCTTTGTACTTGGCGCACTCACCCAGCTCTACCCGTGCGCTATAGAGGGGTGGTGCGCGTTCCGCGTAAGCGACGCGGTCGCGCATTATTGCGTGCTTGCGCTGTATACAATTCTGTTTAAGGAATTTGTGGTGTGCAAAAAAAAATGAGTTCTTGAGGTTTAATAAACCTCTAGGGACCTCGTGTCTACCTCCATCCCCGGAATTTTAATGCTGAGAGTTGTCTCCTCAAATTGTTGAAATGCACCACCTTTCGGTACACCACCACAGTGAGTCCAAGCACAAGAAGCCCTGCAAAGACACACACTCCAATTGATGTTCCGGAGGGCATCTTGGGGCCTTGCTGCTGTCTCAGTTTGGCGGTCATGTTCATGATCACCAAGTAGAAGCAGGAGTCCGCGATCCAAGTACTGACTTGGGTAATCAGTCCCGTGATCGGGGGGCAGATTTTGCATAATGTACCGCCGACGAAGATCAAGCATTGGCCTATCATCGGCACGCTGCCCCCCAATCTTGAGATTGCGTTGGACGCAACCTGAAGTTGACGAACCGTCAAATGGCTTGCAAGTTTCGTTGCGAAGGTGGTACCATGAAAGCAACAATGCCCGATAACCAAGTATAGGACCTGATCTGTGACGAACAGCGTGGGGTGCGTGTCCATTACCCGCTGCCACAGGTTTGGCAGTTTTCCGCAGGCAAGAACCTTGCTGTACCGATCTGCGTCTCGGAAAAGACACGCGGCTATCACTAGTTTTTCGTCTAGCATGCTTGTGAATTTAAGATCCGACCATGGGATGTCACTCTGCATCCGCTGAACATCCCTCCATAGTTGCAAGAACTTTGGAATGTTCACTCCGATGCACATTGTCAACAGTGCTGTGCCAACAGAACCTGCTACCCATCCACCCCATTTCATTAGGATGACGAACGACCTCACGTTCTGCGCTTTTGCCCACGAGTTCAGTTTGACCAACCCGCATGCCATGAGAACCAGCATGACGTACAGGACCAACCACACGCACCCCCAAAGGATGAATGGGTTCGTGAATCCTGCGCGATACGCAAAGCTGGAAATGTCTAGCGTACACGGTGCAATGACTGCACCTGCAATGGCGTACATCGTGCAGACCCACATACAGCCTTCCCACGACTCGCCCCAGGGGGGTGTTCTGGGGTTCTTTGCGGCTTTTTGTGCGATGAGCACAATGCTCACGACTTGGGCCGTGATCACCACGGCGAACCCCAGCATCGTGAAGAGGTTCGCGTTCATGAACAAGAACCCTTCCGGGTAATGTAGCGCGTAATCGAGAACGTCGGCGATGCGATCAAGGTCGCGGGGTGACACCTCCGTGGGTAGGAAGGGTCCCACCTTTTTTCCCAGCCACAGCGATGGGCTGATAAAGGCCGGGTCCAGGAAGACCATGAAGAAGGTGATCAGCAGAGGTGGAAACATGTTGATTTGTTCGTGCAGAGGTCGCATTGCGACCGAAAGAGTACATGATGCATAATTACTTCCTTATATACTCGCACCAGCAAGTCTGCATCTCAGAAGAGAACGCACGAGTACACGCCGCGCACGGAGCGGGCGGCCTCGGGCACTGGGATGTCGTACGCGATGCTTGCGCCGAGCGGGTCGAAGAGGTGCACGGAGGGTGTGGCGGGGCGCTCCTGGTTGTGAGGGACGAGGAACGCGCGTGTGTGGAGGTTGTTTGTGAGGACGCATACGGCGCCCGGTGGTGCGTCGGTGAGGATTTCGGTAATGTGCCTGGTGGCGGAGGTTTTGGAGCCTGGGTCGGCGGTGAACCACTCGTGCGTGACGCGGTCGCTGGTCCCGTAGCACTCGGTATGGGTGAGTGGGAAGCCCGGGTGCGTCTTGAGGACCTCGTGGCTCTGGAGCATGGTTCTTTCGGACTTTTTCAAGGCGCGACACGTGTCTCTGTGGAGGGTGGACGCGGCGTGGAGGAGCTTTTCGACGGACGCGTCGGTGAACTCGCCGTTCCCCTGCGCGTGCCAGAGCCCGGCGAGGAGCGCCGCGGAGGTGCACATGAGTCCGCCGGCGGGGTAGTCCATTTGGCTGCGTGTGAAGACGTGCTTTACCATAGGAGAATGCGATATCTGCAATTGAAACGACGCGATTTATTAAGTACTGTCTCATAGAAAAAAATCTTTTGTACACACAGAAGAAGGAATGTTTTTCACAGGTCTCTGTATCGCCGCCTGGAAGCTGTGTGAACGAGCGAGGATGGTGCTGAACGAGAAGGCCGAGATCTGCGAGGACGTGCCGTCAGAGACTGAGGTGGGAACGCAGGCCCTGGCCGCACCAAAAGCCAGGGGCCGTGGCAAGAAACACGAGGGCGGGAAGGCCCCCCGGCGTGCGATCGGGGCGGGCGCGAAAAAGCGCGCGAACCCCTACCGCCGTCTTGCGCAGGACAAGCTGGAGACGCGCCACGCGCAGCTGCAGAGCTCCGCGGAGAAGTTCAAGACCAAGTACGACACTGCGGCGGGCCGGCTCGCGCTCGTGGAGGAGGAGATCGCGAAGCGTAGCAAGGCCGCGGAGGCGTAGACTTGCAACCGGGCTCCTGTTGCTGGATTTTGTGTTTCGTATATAAAAAGAGTGCGGTGGTTTTGTCTGGACGCGGCCATACGTTTACATTAGTTGTGAAATGAGTGGTCGAGATACTGTTTCTCCTCAAACTGTTGTGGCATCTCCTGAATCGGAGGGGACAGCCGATGCACGACTCAATATCATGAACTGGATGCGCACGATTCTTGTTGGGGTGAATTTTTTAATCACTATCGTTTGTAGTTTCATACTTTTTGGAGTAGATCTGCAAGCCAGTGGGGAGCGCGACCAGGCTGACGTTGCGCGAACGTCAATTACGTACCACGGCGCAAACCCGCCCTCAGGCTACCCTCTCAAGAAAGACTTTCAGGATGCATCGCTGGTTGGCGTGAATGAGATCCCAGCGTTGCAGCAGGTCTGGGCTGACGAGGACCAGATCCTCCAGCTCTCATCGGTGCACGCGCCCTTTCTTTTTATGATTGTGTTGTTTGTCTCGTCGGCGTTCAACCTTTCGCTGCTGCACTTGAACATTCTCAAATTCCAATTCCTGCGAGTAGCAGTTGTGCACGTGTGGAACCTGCTCCTGTTTGTTCTCACAATTCTTGCGTATAGTCGCAACGTCTTCCAATGGGATCACATCCCGACCAGTAACCTCGTGTACGGCTTGATCGCCCAGGCGATGGCCTGGACGTACCAGTACTTCTTCATGGTCGAGTGCACTCAGGAGTATATCCTCAAAGAAAACCGTTACGGTGACTTG
>Ga0222719_10004524_pt1 | contig 12197 bp, 10 predicted proteins | sample C33_34DmetaG_FD_165039 | JGI IMG/M metagenome (GOLD analysis project Ga0222719, IMG submission 165039) | Estuarine water microbial communities from San Francisco Bay, California, United States - C33_34D | ecosystem: Environmental > Aquatic > Marine > Unclassified | place: USA: California...
ATCAGTCCTCCCTGATTCGCTCCCATCTGCTGAGCCAGCCCGACAGCGCAAAACTGGCCGCAAGCGAGAAAATCATCAAGGTCAACCAAGATATCAGGGTCCACGAGGCCCTCAAAGATCACGACCGAATCAAACTGGTATTCACCCCAGCGATTCGTGAAATCGCAAAAGACCCTGAACTCAGGCCGCTACTGGAACGAGTTCAGCTTCAACCCATTTTGAAGGGGTATGTGAAGAAGTTGAAATCAGCGGGCGCAAGGCCAGAGTAAATCCCTTTTCCCACTACTTTTCATGGCATCATCCCAATATATCACGAGCATCGGGCTTGAAGTTCACGTGCAATTGAAAACGCAGAGCAAAATGTTCTGCTCCTGCCCGGTTCAATTCGGAGAGCCACCCAACTCTCTCACCTGCCCGACCTGTCTCGGACTGCCCGGTGCCCTCCCCGTTCTCAATGCCGGCGCGATCGAGCGTACCATCATCACCGGCCAGCTCCTCAACTGCACCACCCCCGAGGTCGTGAAGTGGGACCGGAAGAATTACTTCTACCCCGACATGCCGAAGAATTACCAGATCTCGCAATTCGATCTGCCCCTCTGTCTTGGTGGCGGGGTTCCGCTCTACGAACTGGCCTATCCGAAAGACCACCAGAGAGACATCATCAATCCGGGAAAAACAGTCGAGCTCACCCGCATCCACCTTGAGGAGGACGTCGCCAAGTCGACGCACCATTCCACGTACACGACGATCGATTTCAACCGCGCGGGAACTCCTCTCATGGAAATTGTCTCCGAGCCGGATATCGACTCCGCCGAAGAAGCTGTCGCCTACCTCAACTCCCTGCGACAGATCCTCGTCTACAGCGGCGTCTCCGATGCCGACATGGAGAAAGGCCAAATGCGCTGCGATGTGAACATTTCCGTTCGCCCCGAATCGACCGACGAGCTCGGAACAAAGATTGAGCTAAAAAATCTGAACTCCACGTCCTCCGTCCGCCGCTCCATCCACTACGAAGTGGATCGGCAGATCGCTGAACTGGAAGCCGGGAACACGCTCACGCAGGCAACTTGGCGCTGGAACGACGAGATCGGCCAGACCGAAATCATGCGTACCAAGGAAGACGCGCACGACTATCGCTACTTTCCCGACCCCGATTTGCTTCCTGTGAAGACCGGAGAAATCCTCGCCCGCGTCCAACAGGATCTACCCGAGCTTCCTCACGAAAAAGTGGAGCGCTTTGAGAAGGATTACCAGATCACTCACTACGACGCTTCCGTCCTCACCTCCGAGCAGGTCCTCGCCGACTACTACGAAACTGCTGCCAAAGGCGCCAAATCTCCTAAGAAAGTCGCCAACTGGGTCATCAACAATCTCCTCGCCGAACTGAATGAGCGTTCTCTCACCATCGAAGAATGCCAAGTGTCCCCCGAAAAAATCGGAGCCCTCGTCGATCTCGTCGAAGCAGGACAGATTTCCAACAATCAGGCCAAAGAAGTCTTCGCCGATCTCTTCGCCTCACCAGATCGCGAACCAGCTGACATTGCCAAAGAAAAAGGTTTCGAACCCGCTGACAGCGGCGAAGTCGAAGGCTTCATCAATCAAGCCATCGCCGACAACCCCGGCCCGGCCGGAGAAGTCGCTGATGGCAATGATAAGGCCACGAACTTTTTGACCGGTCAGGTGATGAAATTGTCGAGAGGGAAAGCAAATCCGAAGCAGGTTACGGAGATGATTTTGGCAAAGCTGCGGGGGTGATATAATTTCCCCAATTTTCCTGTAATAAATCGCATCCCGCTGTCACTGATGTAGTGACGACTGGATTTGCGCGCAGGAAACGGACGAGGAATCGAAAGCACGCCATTGCCGCTGGATGGAGGAGCACCGTGGGCTTCTCTTTCGCGTCTTTCATGCCTCGGGGCAGTCGCTGGATGATTAGGGTGACACCTCTATCAGGAAATCCTGATCCAGCCCTGGAAGTCGATATCGTCCTTTGAAGGGCGCTGCAAGTAGACGATTGGATTGGTGGTGGCTGAGTTTTTGGAGTGAATCAAAAATTCGGCTCCGCAATCAGCTTGCGATGCTCGTCCGTCAGCTTTCCGACACGGATGTATTTTCCGTCGAAATAGGCACGTGCACCGTGGTAGTACATCGTATTCGCGCCCAGCACTTCGACACGTCCTTGCTTTTGCAGAAAGGTGAGCCAGGTCTCGTCCTCTGTTCCCTCTGGCTTGATTGAGAACCTGCCCAGTGACCCATTCGTTTTTGCAGTCCCTGCCAGCGCGCCGAGATGATAGGTCGGTCCTCGCACGACATGGATCGTGAACTTGATCGACCCTTCGCCCTTCTCCTCGATTAACAATTCGCCACCGTAGCCGTCGATCCAGACACCCTCCCAGCCCTCCTCATAATCATCCATCGTGAGCCAGCCACGCAGGACTTCGATTCGAGTTTCGGTCAGGTAGGCAAGAGCGTTCCAGTATTCTGCATTCCTCTTTTCATTCCCCTGCTCGGCCCCTCCATCGTAGAAGGCAGCTGACTCCGCACGTGCGTCGCGATACTCGATCCAGTCACATTGCCCCTCCTGCACTTTTTTGAACTTCCACTCGTCCAGTTTCTTCTTCACTTCTCCGTACACCTCGTTCATCTGACGATCAATTCGAGCGAAGGCCTCCTGCGCTCCCTTCAGCGTTTTCTCCTGCGCGACAGTGGGCGTAGTCATAACAAACAAAACGAAGACGATCGGAACAAAGCGGAAACCCATGATAGGATGATACCCAAAATGGACGAAAAAGAAAAGCGGCTCATTCAGATTCCAACTTCCGGCGCAACTTCGGCATGTAGGCAAGAAGGTCAGGGTAGAAGGTCAGAAAGTGCTCCTCCATTTCCGGAAGCGCTACTGATAAAACCTCCGATGCTTCAAAGATCGAAGAAAGGATCGGCGACCGATGCGACACTCGATGAAGAGTCCGGTCAATTCCGTCCAGGCTCGCGTATTCCGTCAGCCAATTCTGAGAAATCAGCGCCCCGATTGCCTCCTGGGCAAGCGGCGGCGCCCGGTCAAGGATGCTTTCTAAATCCCGGTGAACATCTTCAATGAAAACGCTCATTTCTTCCCCATCCGAAAATTTCGACCAGTGTCGGTGGAGAAAATAATCGTAGTAGATGTCGACAACAATTCCCGCATAGCGACGGAGCTCTCGCGGCAGCAAATCACGACTCTGCTTCCACGCCGGATGATCATCCGTAAACGCATCAACGTAGCGGTGCTCCATGATGCCCATCCAGAGCCCCGTGGAGTAGCGATCATCCCAAGGCAACCCTTTCACAAAATCACCTAACAAATTACCAAGCCGCGACTCGGGAGTCTGTTCAGCAAGGTGAAGATGAGCAAGGAAGTTCATGAAGTGTTGTCACAGACCAAACAGGGTTAGGTCTGAGAGTCAACAGGGCGCAGTGCCGGGCTCTGCAGGGCTGGCCCCCGGCTCCCTCGTCACGAAGCAGCTAGTCCCGCCCCAGCTTTTTCCGCATTTCCTGATAGAGTCGCTCAATCGCTTCCTCAGGGGATTCCATCATCATGCTTTCTTTGATCTTGCTCGCGTAAAGGCCGAAGGCGAATGGAGAAACGGCAGGGACTTCGACGAGGGACCATTCCATCTTCGTGACGGATTCCAGAAACTCAGCGGCTCGATCCAAATCGAGAAAGGTGTGTGTCGACTCGTGAATGGCCTGTTCCAGCAGCGGATGATCGGGTTCGCGCTCGGCGAGCACCTGGAAGAGCAAGTCGGCGCTCCACCGAATCTGTCGCATCTTTCTTTCTCTTCCTGGCAGGTTGCGAGGAACCATGAGACCGGTCTGGGCGATGCCGGAAAATTGCCACTTCACGAGTTGCGATCCTTCCAGCGCAGTCCGCAGATTTTCCTCGGCGTCTTCGGCAACAAATAACTCGCGCCACTGATTGCACTCCATCGCCTGGAACGGTTTTACGCTCAGCAGAAACCCATAGTCGTCGATGGTCACGAGCGTGTTTCCACCGACGGCCTCTTTGACCCGATGACTTATGATTCGCGAGAGCGCGTCGTTTGCGCTGCGACCGATCAGGCTGTGAAAAAAGAAGTGGATCCGCTCGTCGTCGTCTTGTTCATCAACAAACTTCTCAATGAGAAATCGATTCTCGGTCGGGATCTGCGAAAGCAGGGTCTGATTCTGGAAGTGCTCGAAAATAGCCTGCGCGTTGATGATTGAAATGGACCACTCTTCGACGAGCCAGTCGATCGTTTCATCGGCAGGCTCTTGGTTGGTGACAATTCGCTGGTCCAGCTCCGTCCGAATCCGCGCGACCTCTGCAGCCATACCGGATGCGAGGGGCATTTTGTTCGCATTCCAGCTCGGGACCGTTGGGAGGCGGCCAGCAGCGCTTTCAACAATGACTTCGGTCGGCGAGCTATCGATCAGCTTCACTGTCTTTCCTGCGAGGACGAAGATGTCACCTTGCTTGAGTCCTTTTACAAAACGCTCCTCGACCGAACCAAGGCGGCGACGACCGAGAAGAACTGCCACCATCCCATCGGCGTGAATGGTGCCGACGTTGACGAGGTATTCACGCTCCACCTTTTTCGAGACAGTGTGCCACAGCCCATCGCGCTCCTCTATCTTTCCAAAAGTCTCCCGATATTTCTTGCGAAGCGAACGACCTCCGCCTTCGAGATATTCGAGGATGCGATCAAAGGTGTCCCGCTCAAGGTTTCGAAAGGAATAGGCAGACCGGATCGTGTCGAAGGCCTCGTCCGCCCCGACTCCACCCGCCATCGCCATTCCCATGATGTGCTGAACGACAACATCGGGCGCATAGTCGAGCGTTTCGATCGGGTCGAGCTGCCGAAGATGGGTGAGCTTCGAGCAGACGATACACTCGATCAGATCATTGATGTTCGTCGCAACGAGCACGCCGTGGCTTTGCGTGTGTATGGAATGACCCGAGCGCCCGACTCGCTGCAGAGCCCGCGAAATCCCTTTTGGCGTGCTCACCATGATGACCGTATCGATGTGGCCGATATCGATACCCAGTTCGAGACTCGTCGAGCAGACGACAGCGCGAAGTCCCCCATCTTTGAGACGATCTTCGACTTCCTGCCGAATGTCCCGGTCGAGTGAGGAGTGGTGACACTCGATTGTATCGTGTAAATTCGGGAGTGCTATTTTGAGCCGGTGAGAAATGCGCTCTGCACCGGAACGGGTATTGGTGAAAATGAGTGTTGCCCGGTTCCGATCAACGATGTTTGCCATATCGCTGATGACCCGGGTCGCTGTGTATCCTGCCGGCGGATACGCGTGTTTCCGTATCGGGGTCATTACCTCGATCAACGCACGGCGTCCGCAGCTGGTCTCACGGATCTCCGCATCAGGTCCCGATCCGGTCAGGAATTTTCCCACTTTTTCCAGCGGAGCTACTGTCGCGGAAAGTCCGATACGGCAAAGCGGATTGTCTTTCGGTCGCATGCGCTCGAGACGCTCCAGCGAGACCGTGAGGTGCACCCCCCGCTTGTTTTCCGCAAAGGCATGCAACTCGTCAACGATCACAAACTCGCAGCGGCTCAACGAGTCGCGATAGCCCGCCTGAGGCAAAACAATGGCGAGGCTTTCTGGCGTCGTGATGAGAATGTGGGGAGGTTTGCGGCGCTGCTTCTGTCGCTTGGAAGCGGAGGTGTCACCCGTACGTAGACCAACTGTGATAACATCGTCCAGTCCCAGCCCAACGAGCGGTTCTTTCAGATTCTTTTCAATGTCGTATGCCAGAGCCCGAAGTGGTGAAACGTAGACACAGCGGATCCCGTGCTTCGGCAGCGTACCGTCCCAATGCTCACGAGCGAGACGATCGATAATCCCGAGAAAGCCCGCCAACGTTTTTCCTGATCCTGTGGGCGAAGACAACAGCACCGACCGCTTAGCCGCAATTTCCGGAATGCACAGCACCTGCGCCTCCGTCGGCTCGCCAAATTTCTTGCGAAACCAGGTGGCGACTTTGGGGTGAAGGGCGTTCTGGAATTCGGGGTCGATGGGAGGAGTTACGGCTCCACACTTGTTCGCGGCAATCAAATTCCAACAATCGGGCGAATCTCGCTGGCATTTTTCCCGCCCTTCTCTAAGGATAACGAAGCACGATGCCAAAGGATTCCGGAAAAGGCGGGGGAAAGCTCACCCCGATGATGCAGCAATACCAGTCAATGCGGCGGGAGCTGCCTGACGACGTCTTGCTCTTTTATCGCCTTGGGGATTTTTATGAACTGTTTTTCGAAGACGCCCAAGTCGCGTCGCCTCTTCTGAATGTGGCTCTCACGAAGCGCAACGGCATGCCGATGTGTGGAGTACCCTATCATGCTGCCGAGGGCTACCTCGCAAAGCTGATCAAGGCAGGGAAGCGAGTCGCCATCGCCGAACAAACGACGGAGCCGCAACCGGGCAAAATCGTCGAACGTGAAATCGCGCAGATCATCAGCGCCGGAACCATCGACGATCTCAATCTGCTCGACTCGGCCAAGTCGAACTACCTCGCTGCGGTTTATCAGCAGAAAGGGAAGATCGGTTTTGCCTACATCGAACACACCACGGGAGAGTTTCGCGTGACCGAATTCACCGACCGGGAATCGTTCGAAGACGAACTGACCCGACTCCGGCCAAGTGAGTTGCTTTTTTCCGAAGAGCAGGCTGCGGACTTTGATCTGCTTCCCAATGCTCTCGACTACGATGGCTACACTTTTCTTCTCGATCAGGCGGAATACACGCTAAAAGAACATTTCAAAGTTCAGTCGCTTGACGGATTCGGGTGCAGCGGGCTCGGCCCCGCAATCGGTGCCGCCGGGGCGATCATGCACTACGTCGAAACGCAACTGAGACGAAGCGTTTCGCACCTACGCACCCTGAAGGCTTACCAGACGGACCAATACGTTCAGATCGATGCCTCCAGCCAGATGAATCTCGACCTCGTGACGAGTCGGTCGGACGGAGTGAAGGGTTCTTTGTTAGGCGCTATCGACCGGACTTCGACTCCGATGGGAGCCAGAAAATTGCGTAATTGGGTGCTACATCCGATCCGCGATCTCGAAACGCTCACCGCTCGCCAGGATCTGGTGGAGGCCTTGATCCGGGAATCATTTCTTCTGAGCGAATTGCGCACCTCTTTCTCCGAAGTTCGCGACGTCGAGCGCACCATCAGTCGCCTCAGCCAGGGATCGGGAAATGCTCGAGACCTCAAGGCTCTAGAGATGTCATTGCGAAAGGTGCCCGATGTTCGTGAGCATCTCTCCGCCCTTCAAGGTGGAGCACTTGCCGATGAGCTCTCTCTAACACTGGGCGACTTTACGGATTTGGTTGATATGTTAGGCCTGGCAATCTGCGAAGAACCTCCCGCCCCTCTCAAGGAAGGCGGCATCTTTGCTGACGGGTACAGCGATGCGATCGATGAACTCCGCAAGGCGGCAAGCGAGGGCAAGCAATGGGTCGCTGAGCTGCAAAACTCGGAGCAGGACCGCACTGGGATTCCTTCGCTGAAAATCAAATATAACGCGGTCTTTGGTTACTTCATTGAAATTACCAAGACCCATCTAGACAAGGTCCCGCCGGAATACACGCGCAAGCAGACCATGGCGAACGCCGAGCGATTCATCACACCGGAGTTGAAGGAGGTTGAAAACAAGATCCTTGGTGCCGATGAGCGACTGAGGACGCTGGAATACGAGGAGTTTCTCAATTTGCGCGAGACCGTCCTCGAGCACCTCAAGGCCATCCAGACGACCGCGGCAGCGCTTGCCGAGATCGATGTGATGACTTCCTTTGCCGAAGTCGCCCGACTTTTTGACTACGCCCGTCCGGTTCTCAACAACACGCAGAATCTCGTCATCGAAAAGGGACGCCACCCGGTCCTCGATCAGAACATCGGAGAAGAAAAGTTCGTGCCCAACGACACTGGGATGTCGCCAGATAAAAATAGGTTCATGCTCATCACCGGCCCGAACATGGCAGGCAAGTCGACCTATATTCGACAGGTCGCCTTGATTGTTTTATTAGGGCAAATCGGAAGCTTCGTCCCGGCAGAGAGTGCCGAAATCGGATTGGTGGATCGCATTTTCACCCGCGTTGGTGCGAGCGACGACCTCGTAAAGGGTCAGTCGACCTTCATGGTTGAGATGACGGAAACCGCACTCATCGCGAACAATGCGACCAAGCAAAGTCTCGTCATTCTCGACGAAATCGGTCGCGGCACGGCAACCTACGACGGCCTGTCGATCGCCTGGAGCGTCGTCGAGCATCTTCATGATCAGGTTGGTTGCCACACTCTTTTCGCAACACACTACCACGAGCTTACCCAGCTCGCCGACTCCCGGGCGGCAGTGAACAATTTCAATATCGCCGTCCGCGAGTGGAACGATCAGATCATCTTTCTTCGCCAGATCGTTCCCGGGCCCGCTGATAAGAGCTACGGCATCCAGGTCGCTCGACTCGCTGGGTTGCCGGATTCTATCATTTCCCGGGCCAAAGAGATTCTAGCCGGCCTGGAAGGGGGGAATCTCCTTCTCGAGGAATCCCCGCCTTCGAAAAACCAAGCTCCTCGACGCGAACCTGAAGAGGAAGGGGATGACCCGCAGATGATGTTGTTCGGGTAGAAAAGCTTATCCAGCACCCTTGAAAGGAGGCTAGCTGGCCTTAGTATTCGAAGATCTCGCTTTCGTTGAAAAAGCGGTTCACTTCGATTTCGGCGTTTTCAGGAGAGTCGGAGGCGTGGCAGATGTTGACCATCATGTCCTCGCCGAGGTCCCCGCGAATAGTTCCTTCTTCAGCTTCTTTCGAATTCGTTGGCCCGAGCATGTCGCGCACTTTTCCGACGACGTCGTCACCTTCGAGAATGAGCGCGATCACTGGTGTCGATTGCATGAACTCGACGATATTCGGAAAGAACGGCTTATCTGCGATGTGGCTGTAGTGATCGGCGAGAAGCTCGTCACTGAGACGCATCATTTTCGCTCCGCGAATTTTGAAGCCGGCATTCTCGTAGCGATCAATTACGTTTCCGCAATGTCCCTTGGAAACACAGTCGGGCTTGAGAAGAATGAGTGAACGTTCGGTAGCCATGATATAAAAAGTTGTCTAAAAAATCTGTGAGGCCTATCTGTATGCAGTTTGAGCACGAAAGAAAGGGAAAAATCAGACTCCGTGCTTGTAGCCTTCGCATCGATTCATCCATCCGGCCCGCCAGCGGGACTCACCACGTGCCGGCGGCGAGTTGGCGATACGGAGCTGAAGGACTCGTTTCCCAGCTTCGCTGTATTCATTTACGGAAGAAATCCCTCCGCTGGTTGGTTTCATTTCAAGAAGGACATCACGTAGTCCCCAACCCTGTCCCTTATACTTCTCCTCGGCCTTGACTCCTTCGCCCTTGAAATTGACATAGTCGATCAGCGCATAGACCCCATTTCGATGCGAGGCGACTTTGTAAAAATTGTCGTGGAGGCGTTTGCGGTCAGCCTCATTCGCTGTCGCAGCTTTCATTTTCGGCAGGGCCCGCTCAAGTCGCTGCACGATGAACCCGGTCTGAACAGAGACGGTGTTGGCGAGGAAATTGCGCAACTCTTTCATTTGCGGTGAATTTTTCTGGGCAAGAAACTCAGCCCGCGTTTTCCACGGGCTGCCATCAGCCTCACCAAGCCAACGGGGCATTGTGACTCCGCGCTGCTTCATGTAGGCAATGAGTTTGGGAAAGCTCTCATCGAATGGTCCGGGGCGTCCCTTCACGTACCAGATGAAGTGTCCGATGCCGAGCGAGGGAAAATCTTCGCCGTTATTCCACGAAGTGAGACCCTCAACAGTGCCGTTACACTCATTTTTCCAAATTTTCCTCCCAATCGCCTGAGAATCGGCTTCGGAAAGAGATATTTTCCCCGATGAAGGTGGAGTGGGTCCCGGTGTGGAATCTACGGAAACACAGCCAGAGAAAATAAGGAGAAATGAAGCGGAGAAAGTCAGCAAAAGCCGACAGCTTGAGACGTGCATTCCATCAATGTCGTTAAGAAACATAAAAAATCAAATTAGCACACAAAACCATATTGTAATTTCCATAACAGATATTTTGATAATAAATTGCATTTAATTCTTGAGCCAGAAGCGCCTCTTTCCGAGCTTCAAGCTCCTGTATCTGAAGAAGCACCCTTTTCCAAAGAAATTCTCCCGCACCTGCTGCTGAAGCGGAAGAAGACGGCGGGGCTGCCATGGCAAGCATGTTCTCGAACGAGAAAAAGCCGAGAAGATGGAAGGCCCAGACATTCCGAATCTGCCATTCGAACTGCCCAAAGTGAATCGCGGCGGTGATGATTACGCAGACGCTCCAAAAGAGTAGCTGAGCCCGCACCTTCGAGTGCGGAAGATCACAAGAGGCAGAAAATGAGCCACGCTAGCGACTCATGTAGGCGAGAGCACCTGCCGTCTTTTCGATCTCAGGTGCGCCATCAAGCAGCTCACCGATCGGATCCCACTGCGCGCTGAGGAAAGCGTCGCGAGCCGAGTCGGGGATTCCAGCCGCCACAGAATCGTCGCCGAAGCGAATCACTTTTTCTTCCACATCGATTGTGATTTCGATCGATGGATCGGCTTCGATTGCCTCCGCAATCTTCTCGATGTCTTCCGCAGAAGCGGTCGCGCATGGCACGCCGAGAGTCGCACAGTTACCAAAGAAAATTTCCGCAAAGCTCTGCGCAATCACCGCCCGGAAGCCGGCACGGTAAATGGCCTGCGGAGCGTGCTCACGGGAGCTGCCGCAGCCAAAATTGATTCCCGAAAGAAGAATGCTGGCGCCGTCGTATTTCGGATCGTTGAGCGGATGGTCTTTACGATTTCCTTCCGTGTCGTTTCGGACGTCATAGAAGAGATATTCACCGAGGCCGTCAAAAGTGACGCACTTCATGAAACGCGCCGGGATGATGCGGTCGGTATCAATGTCCGAGCCCTCCACATAAACGCCAGTTCCAGAAACGGAGGTAATTTTTTCCAATGCCATAGTGGAGAATCCATCGCTGCGGAGCGAAGGAATCTCAAGTGGAAACTGGGGAGTGGAATGGGATTGCAAAACAGAGACGGATACCCAACTCTTGCATCTGAACCTTTTTCAGAAATCTCATGCTTTGGCATAGTCTGGCAGAACTGCTGGAAGATCGTTGTGAAGAAGGCAGTGGCTACGCCCTCTATTCGGAGGCTCATGGTTGTCATGATCACAGCCTTAGCGATCTTTCAAACCGGAGGGTTCGTAAGTCTTAGCCTTTGGTTTTTGCCTCACATTACTGGGAATGGACATCACCACGCTGAGGTCAATTGACTCCTCCAAAAGTAGTCGGCGGGGAACGTGGGTTTCTATTTCATTCCAGTCTGTTGCTCTGGTTCTAATCGCGATTCACGTTGGTAAGTTCTTTTTTGCGAGAACTCGATAAATTGGAATGATCGTGAACTACCTCATTCCAATCTTTCGAATCTAGTTTCACCCACTTCCGTCACGCCCACCCCCTTTCAAAACAATACCCAGTGGGTTCAATCGCTTTGCACTGGCCTCTGAATCAAATTTGCACTACGATAAAAACATGATGGCGAAACGATTCAGCGCAGCGGTGCTCGTTCTAGCGTCCCTCTGGATCGCGTCCGAGACATCGGCAGATATTATCGAAAGACAATTTGTTGAGAAAGGTTCAGGCCGAACCGCAACCGGCACAGTTCTTCAAGGGTCGAAAAATATGCGCGACCTCGGCAAGCGACGTTCGTCGAGCAAGTCTATCCGCGTGCTATCTCCCATTCAGGCCGTCCCCGGGTATGTTTACCCAAGCAAACCAGCAGAGGTAGAGCCAACTCTACGGAAAGAAGTAGAACCGCAAAAGTCGAAACCACGTTTTGGCTACGGAGCGGAAAAACCTTCCGATGGACGAACTCCGGTCGAAACACAGGAATTTGCGGAACCTCAGGTTGAAAACAATACAACCACGAGCCGTGCGACTGATCCAAAATCGATTCTCGAAGAGCAGGCTTTGTCCGCTCCAGTTTACCAGTTTCGTTATACTTATCCCCAGCAGCGCGACTACTATTACGCAACGTCGTTCCACGGGTTTTCTCCCTTCCACCATGGACTATTCGGATCCGGCTGTGTCAGTCATGGTCACTTTCACGGACCT
>Ga0222719_10004525_pt1 | contig 12197 bp, 8 predicted proteins | sample C33_34DmetaG_FD_165039 | JGI IMG/M metagenome (GOLD analysis project Ga0222719, IMG submission 165039) | Estuarine water microbial communities from San Francisco Bay, California, United States - C33_34D | ecosystem: Environmental > Aquatic > Marine > Unclassified | place: USA: California...
TCGATTGCGCACCCTCGCCTTACCTATTCCAGCTACCGGGAGCTCTTTATCGATTATCCCCGCGTCTGGTTGACCATGGAGGCCGCCCGCGTCCGTCTTACCCGACCAGAATGGACCGTAGCCAAGCATCTCGGACACGGCCGCGTCCTGGAGTGCGGCAAGTGCGGGTGCAACTGTTCGAACGGCAGCCTTTGTCCGGGCATCCCTATGGAGTCCGAGTACCGCTACGAGCGCAAGACGAAGCTGGGCTACTATGAGAGCCGCGTCGACGTCCCTGACGGAGAGGGATACGAGATGAGCGACTTCACCTTTGTGGCCGTCAATCGCTTCTGTGAGCCCTGCTTTGAAAGGTTGGTCGAGCTCGAGATCGTGAAGCGGGAGGACTATGACAAGGTCGCCGGTACGAACATCTTGGAGGAGACGACGAGGTGATTATTTTTATTTGATTTTATTTCTCGTCCTTCCTTCCAATTTCCTTAAATTGCTTTTCGTATCCTTACATGTATTCGTGCAGGTACATCGTTCAAAAGGAGGGGACGAATCCTTGGGGGGCGGGGCGTTACTTCAGGAAGGATTCGTTCTTTTCCGCTTCCAGTGAATGGAGCTGGCAGAAGAATCTAGACCTTGAGACGGATGATGCTGCCGTTGTCATTTCCCACGCCCTCATCCACCCCAACTGTGCCCACAAGCATCTCGAAATTTCCGACCTTCACTTCAACGATGACTATTCCAAGTATGCGTACAAGGCATTTGCCTATGCGTTGGCCATCAACACCTCCCTCGAAAGCATCACTATGCAGTTTGATGAGTGCTGCGATGGCCCTTGCATTCATCCGGACGAAGATCGTTCCAGTGGCTTGTTCCTGAAGGCTCTCCGGCACAATCGATCGTCGTCTCTTTACAGGATGCAGCTGTGTGATGCTGCATTCGGGTGTGACACATACGAGCGGCTGAAAGCTGCACTGAAGCCAAAGCCTTCTACTCCCGAATGGGAGACGAAGAAGAGGAAGGTTGCTCCTTAAAAAAAGAGGCGTGTCACGCGTGCCTAAGTAAGGCAGATTTGTTTCGTCATGAGTGCCTACGCAAGGCAGATTATTTTCAACGAATGGTCGCTATCTTTGTTTTTGGAAGAAAGAACTTCATGTAGGGATCCCAAATCTAACAAGGCCTTGTAACTTGAAGTGCTTGTATGATAAGAGGTATCATAATATACATACATAATTGAGCCCCTTGGCGTCTCTTTTGCTTTTGAAATAAATAACATACAAACTGACTTTACATGCAATAAACGGCCGATTACTCCTAGTAACGTATTTCTCTTCTATTATTGAGTTGTTAAAATGTCTATGTTGTTTGTACACAAAGAAATCATGGTCACTTCTTATCCGTCCACTGAAGACGATCACGTGTATTGCTCACTCCAACGCTATGAGCTTTTTCCAAAAGTCCATTGATTTTGGCTTCTTCCGAAAAGTCACCAAAGCATCGATCTACCAGACACCGACTCATGCGCTGTCCATACATTTGTCGGGCTTCTTCAAAAAAGCCCGTATATTCATGATCCGGATCACTTTCCGGGCAGTGTTGAATCCGTACCAACAAATGTGGATCGCCTTCGCCATTCACGCCGTTTCGAGCAATCATGATGTCTTCATCGAGATAGGTAATATTGAGAGGTCTCGAAATGTCCAAAAAGGGGGCATCCAACTCAATACCGGAAACTTTAAAGCCTTTGAAATGTTCGTACATGAGTGTTCCATCATGAATATCATCGTCCTTGACCATGTTGGTAAAGGTATCCACACGAAAGGGAATGTCACCAAACAAGTTCAGATGGATCGATCCTTGCACCATGGTGGCATTGTTTTTGAGTGTCAAGTGAAAGTCGGTAAAATCCACGGCCCAGTTGAAAAAGCGGCTCAGTGCCGAGACGATGGTAATGAGAGTCATATCCAATGTGTTGGCACTGGCCCGGACCATACACCAGTCTCCATTCATGGAGGGGTGATAGGCGGTTCGTGTAATGGGACGAAGCTGTTCCAGTTCGGTCATGAGTTGTTCGCAGTTTTCACACGGTGCGTGTGGATCTACGTGATAGTGCGATTGAATGGCGGCATGTTGCAATCGTTTTTTGAGTTCCACGCGCTTGAGGAATTGTTCCAGTACTTGTGTCTTTTCTTTGGCACTGTTGTGTTCCTCGTTGGGAGACACTACCGATAAAAACGTTTCTTTATCCACACGCCAGAGTTTGGTTTCTTTTTCCTCATCCGTTAGACCATAGGCCGTAACTGTGGCTGCCCGAGGGCCTCCGGTCAGCAACGCCAACTCTCCAAAACAACGCTCTGGTCCCAATGTGGCGACGTGGTGATTGTCGATGGTAAATTCGACACTTCCACTTTGAATGATATAAAAGAAATCACCACTTTGACCTTGTCGGCAAATCTGTGCACCATTTTTATACGAAACAGGTTCGGCTGCTTGAATCATTGTTTCAATGCCTTGACCATCGTCGTGTTCAAACAATTCCGAGAAACTCAACGATTCTCGTAAAAAGTCAGCTTCGGCAGCCGACTTTTCGTAGATTGGCGGCGGCAAACTCGTACTAGCTTGGAGTGGTGCCGCGAAGGAGGCTTTCGTCGGAAGTCTTGTCGTAACTACAAAGCCATGGCTTTGGACGAAAAGCAAGACAAAGAACAAGATCTTGTCGCACAGCATTCTACCGACCGTGAACTGGTTGTTAGTGGAACTTGTGCAAGGAATGGCAGCTTGCAAAGATTCCGCCGACAAAGGCTTTTAGCACGAAGTTTGAGTGACCTTGAAGCAGCTAAACTCAGGGAGTCGAGAATGGAGCGAGGGCCGTTGTCTTGCGAAAATACCTCCTACCATACTATTATACGATACTCTAGTACAGGTAAATACATGACGTGGCGCATCTTTCGTTCTGTCCTTCGCCCGTTGAGCCGATCGATTGGAAGGCAGTCTCGAGTCACGCTTCATGGAGTCCCGTGAAAATGTGTCGATCGATCGAGGCGCGTGCACGCGGTACTCTTTGAGTACCGCACGACAACGCCTGCCAACCTCCGCGTACAACAGCACCTCACGACCATGGAGACCCTACGAGTATTTTCATGATACCAAGGACACGGTAAAATAGCTCTAGGAGAGGGTGGATTCAATCTCTTGCGGGCATCCCCTCTACGACCAAGTGTCTCCGGAGGATCAAGCCTGTCGTAGACGTTAGATCTGGGATAAAAAGACGAGCAATCGAAAGATAGAGACATACCATAGTCCTATCTGTCGTATCTCGCATTGTTCACCGAATATTCGTCGACAGCAGCGTGGAACGACCTTGTTGTCCAAACGACCAAGCAACTTAGGTAATTTATTCGCGCAACTATTTTTTTGTTTTAACCATGGCGTCGGCACGCAAAATGGACGAGTTGTTGGTGTCGTGGTTGGGCAGTGACGCTGTGTACGAATCAATTTTGGATTTGATTGAAAATTACAAAAAGGCCGAACAACTACCAGCCACGAATAATCCCAAAGCAAATGATGATACGAATAGCGTCCAAACAGCAGCGACGACGGATGCATCTGGCAGTGATGTGAGTCCGCCATCAAGTAGTGGCCAATCAGACGCACCCAAGACTGTCATTCCGCCCTTTTATCCTAGTAGGAGGGCGAGTACTGACAGAAAGGACGAAGATGACGATACTGACTCGGTTCGAAGTCGCCGTAGGACACCTCCGAAACAATACGATAGTTGGGAACCGTTGCTGAAAGTGGACGGTGTCTTGTATTCGGACGAGAATCAGCGGCAGACGACTGGAGATGAAAACGTTTTTGATACCAACAACCCAGCCACGGTCAATGCTACGGACGGAGGCAAAGTTGGGGGAGCAGAGACTTCGGTATGCGTTCGGGATCAAGTCCAAGATATTTACAACGAAGTAGGACAAGACCCTCCATTGACATCTCCTTCTTCTCTTCAATCAGATGACGAAGATGACGACGCATCAATTGATGGGGCTGGCTTTGCCACCAAGAAGAAATTGTCGGGTCTCGGAGTAGACGACAAGGATGGCCCCAAACGCAGTGCAGAGGAACGATTGCGTCGCAAGTACATCAACGTGGAAAGTTTCGTTCGGATTACCAAAGATATCTGCCGCTTTCCGTCCTTTTTCAATGTTCCGCTTTATCAAAGAATACTATTGCTTTGGAATACCTTTCAGCAAGAAAAACAACAACAGGAAGCCAAGAACGAAGACGACGATGCCGCAATGATAAGCCCAATGGAGGTGGTCACGTACGACATGTTTGAATGGTTTTGGAAGACAGAAATGGAACCGTTCGATCCTTCTGATCGATTCTTTCGGCTAGTCAAACAGCCGGCCAACAACTGGATTAGTCGAGACGACTTTCTTCCATTTATCACACAACTACTCAATGATCATCCCGGTTTGGAGTTTTTGTCGTCGCACGGAGAATTTCAAGAAAAGTATGCGGTCACTGTCATTACCCGCATTTTCTATTCCGTTAACAAGTGCCATTCGGGCAAGATCACTTCCCGACAGATCCGGCGAAGTGATTTGTTGGATGCCTTCCACCAAGTCGATGCTGAAGAAGACATCAACAAGGTTACGCGATACTTTAGCTACGAACACTTTTATGTGCTCTATTGGTACGTGTGATATGGTTGTCTGACAAGGCGTCGATCTTTATTCCTCTCGTTGATACACATCATCTCACCAACCTACTTTGTTCCGCAGCCGCTTCTGGGAGCTCGATCATGATCGTGACTATCGCATCAATCGCGATGACTTACTGAAATACGGTACGTCCAAAATGCGCAGTCGCATCCTTGTCCCTCCTCATTTCCTAACATTTTTCGTATTTGATGTATCCCTTGTTCCTCATACAGGCGACCATTCCCTCTCGCATATGATTGTCGACCGTATTTTCGATGCTGCCCCTCGCCCGTTTGAGCAAGAGAATCCTAACCACGACTTTTTGTCGTACGAGTCATTTATCTATTTCATGTATGTGGTACTTTGGCGCATGAGGAGTTCCCCCTTTGAATGCATCATCTCATCTCGTCGACTGACGTCGTCCTTTCTTTGTTTCTAGGTTATCGGAAGAAGACAAGAGCAATGAGGTTTCGGTTCGTTACTGGTTCACTTGCGTGGACGTTGATGGTGACGGCAAGTTGAATAACATGGAGATGCGATCATTCTATGCCGTGCAACTGCATCGCATGCAATGCATGGGGCAGGAAATCGTTCCCTTTGAAGACATGCTGTGCCAGATGATGGATATGATCAAGCCCAAGAACAGTACCTACTTTATCGTGGATGATTTCCTTCAGCCAGAGTGCTGCAATGTTTCCGGCGCCTTGTTTGATGCCTTGTTCAATCTGAACAAGTACCTCATGTTTGAGCAACGTGATCCCTTTGTGGAACGTCAGAAACGCGAAGACGAATTCGAATGTGACTGGGATCGCTTTGCATGCATTGATTACAACCGCTTGGCCATGGAAGAAGAGGCACGGGAAGAGGAGGCGATGGAAATTGATTGGGTTACGGTGGACGAAGACAATGAAGGGGGTGCTGGTGGGGCGACTTCGCCTCAAGGAGGTGGAGCAGCAGGAGGGTATGCCGGTACCGGTGGCCAGGGCATGGATCCAGCAGGCGGAGTGGGCGTCAGCGAATCTCCATTTTAAAAGTCAAATCTATTATTGTTTTCTACCCTCTCTCTACTGGCGAGACCTGTGCTTCGTAGATGACGACCACCGTAAGCTTTCTCTACTAGAGAGTAGAGCTACGAGGTGGTGAGAATGGACAGGACATTGATTTTTATGACCTACTCTCTACTAGAGAGAGAGTGGAGCTAGCGACAGTAGTTCCGTGTGGTATGGTATGATTTATTACTGTATGGTATTTTGACACCCGATGATGAGAAGCAACATGCAGCATGCTGTGTGACTAGCAGCGATGGAGGTAACTTTAATTTTCATGACGACGAAAGCTCTGGTTCTCCTAGAGGGTACGATATTTACGAAGGGGGTACTGGAAAACCCGTTCCGGTTCTTGACCGGGGTACCCATCCTTACGACTGTGAAGCTTGACTGGCATCTTCCTTTTCTCGTTCCTCAATGACTTCTACAACCGACTCTTCATCAAAGAGGAATTGTCGATAGAGTTCCACCTCCAAGGATGAAGCAATCCCTCCATCTTGATCGGCACTTCCTTGTAAAATGCTATTTGTCAGCCATGAAGGCCGATGCTGATGCTGATGATGTCGTTTCGGAACATCCTTGGGGAATTCTTCACTGCAGTTACTATTATCGTATTGGCTTTCTTCTTCGGATTGCTCGTATTCGACTTGTCGATCCACGTAGACCTGACATAGCCGACAAGTATGACGTGTAAAAAGTTTCTTGCATTGCAGAGCCGCATCGACGACACTGTCCAGGACCCAATCGTCATTTTCGTCTGCGACCATTGCTGTCATAGTATCGTTGGCTTGACGATGGACAAGTAATTGAGGAGATTGTTGATAAACTTGCGCCATGATGACAACGATGTGAGGTAAAAGTAGCTAAGGTATGAGACGGTTCTCTTCTGCGGTTCGATTTGTTCCGTTGTTGTGAGAACGGCACACTAAGTGTCGCGTGCCGAAAGTCCAAGCTTAGAGGATGTTCACTACGAAACGATGCTTCGGTTCTCTTCTCTCGTAGAGAGCCGATGAGAAGGATGTATATTATCGTGGACCGTCGCTTTGTTGGAGTCGTTGTGAGTGTCAGTGAGTGACAGGAATGAAGCGGCGCCGCCGAAAAAGATGGTTCTTGTTTGTCGGCTTTGCAAGAGCGTTAGGAATGACCGCAGCGCGGCAATGTCGCAAAGAGATGTCGCAGGGCAACTCCGCTGCCACAAAGAAAGCCCTTTCACAGTTTCTACCACACTCCAACAAAAGACGTTAAAAAGTCCCGAGTAAGTCTTATCAAACAGAAAAATATATCTTATTATTCGTTACTATATATTTAAATATATTTGACGTTCACCGTTGAAAAAGTCTACCATAAGTCATCTTCCTTATCACAGAAATATTGAAAATGTCGCAAGTACACTAATAGGATAGTTGGGACTAGAATAGCTTCTAATGACCGCGTCCGTCCGTCATCGCGCAGCGATCGAGACAAATTTGAGAAAGTCGGTCATCCGTCTTGGATGCACCGTGGCATCGTTGAAGAGAGATCAAAAGATACGGTCATAAAAGTGAGAATCGGCAACGGTGATTATTTGTTGTTGCAAGCTTTTTGGATATCTAGAGTGATTATGAGCGAAAAGAAAGAAGGTGTCGAAGTGGACATCGAGGCAGGCGCCGGAGTCGAGAAGTCCATCAAAGATGACGAAGTTCCCCCCACCGACCTCGAGACGGGCTTGACGGATGCTCAAGTGGCGGAAGCTTTGGAGAAGTGGGGTCCTAATGAGATTCCCATCCCCGAGACGCCCTTGTACGTCATCTTTCTCCGCCAGTTTGTTGGCTTTCTCCCCTTCTTGATCGAGGCTGCGGCCATTGTGGCCTTGGCTGTTGAAGATTATGTTGATTTCGGTATCATCGCAGGTATCATGTTAGTCAACGCACTTTTGGGATTTCGCGAGGAATATCACGCCAAGAAAAGTCTGGACGAAGTGAGCAATTCCATCGAGTCGGAAATTGCCGTCCGAAGAAACGGAGAAACCAAGTCTATGAACACCAAGGAGTTGGTTCCTGGTGATATTGTTCTTCTCGTAGGCGGAACAATCGTACCCGCAGATACCAAGTGGATTAGTGGTGACAAGATGCAGATTGACACTGCGGCTTTGACTGGAGAACCTATTCCACGCAAGTACCCTTCATCGGAGTACGGAGATGTCATCCTGTCGGGTACCACAGTTGTGGGTGGCGAATGCTACGGACAAGTCATGAAGACTGGTACCAATACAGAAATCGGTCAGGCCCAGGCCGATGTCTTGAAAGACAAGTCTGTCCGCGTTACTTCCGTCTTCCAAAAGAAGATCATGCGCGTTGTCCAGATTCTTGTGACCGCTTCATTAGTGCTTGTCTTGGCCGTACTCCTCGTCGCTGGTATCGGTTATAACGGTTTCAACGGAGTTGATACCAGGACGACGATTCTGGATGCATTGTCGATTCTCATTGCTTCCATCCCGATTGCCTTGCCCTTGGTCCTTCAGGTGAACCTTGCGCTCGGTGCTTCTTTTATGGCCAAAGAACACAATGCCATCGTTACGAGTATTCCCGCCTTGCAAGATATTGCCTCCATGTCGATGTTGTGCAGTGACAAGACAGGTACGCTCACAACGGCGAACATGTCTATCATCCTCGAGCAAATCTACAACAGAGGCAATTTTACACACGACGATGTCATTTTGTACGCCTATCTCTGTTCCAACGCTGATAAGAAAGACGATCCTATTGATCGCGCTATTGTTAATGCATTCAAGGAGTCCTCGGCGAAGGACAAGGAATCAGAGTATAAGCAGACCGAGATTATTGGATTCAATCCTTCAGTAAAGCGTGTCGTGGCATTCGTTGAACACAACGGTAAAACGTTCACTATTGCCAAGGGTCTTCCTGCCAAGATTATTGACACTGAAGCGGGAGCCAAGGACGAACACGAACTCCAGTGGAAGGTGGATGAGATCGATAACAAACAGTTTTTGAAGGAAGTCAAGGAGAAGGATGAGAATTTGAGTAAGGCGGGATACAAGACAATCGCCATTGCTGTGTGCGAAGGCAATGCGCGTGAACTTGAGCATCCTGTCTGGAAGTTTGCTGGTCTTCTTCCCATGCTTGATCCCCCTCGCGAGGATACTGCAGCGACCATCAACAGTCTCCACCATGCAAACATTAGTGTGAAGATGATTACTGGTGACCACCAGAACGTTGGAAAGGAAACCGCCCGTTTGATTGGTCTCGGTACGGACATTCGTACAGGTGAAGAAGTGCGAAACGCGCCGTCCGAAATCAAGAAACAGCTAATTTGGGAGGCTGATGGGTTTGCCTCGGTTCTTCCAAGTGACAAACGTGAGGCAGTCATGACTCTGGTAAGTCGTAATATTACACTCTTCCTGCCATACTTGCTCTCTTAAAGTACCGCTCACGCCGTATGCATCAACCTTTCCCTGCTGTGCACACTCGTAGAGAAACGACTTTGGACTTGTAACTGGTATGACAGGTGATGGCGTCAACGACGCCCCTGCCCTCTCTGCGGCTCAAGTCGGTATCGCCGTTGAGGGTGCGACGGACGCAGCCAAGAATGCCGCTGATCTTATTCTCACTGAACCGGGTTTAAGTCCTATTTACGGGGCTGTTCTGGAATCTCGTCGGATTTTCGCTCGCATCAAGTCTTATGTTGTGTACCGTGTCGCTGCTTCCATTATCATGGTGTTGGTGCTTTCCATCATCATCTTTGCTACTGGATGCGCTGTCGACTCGCTCCTTGTCATTATTTTGGCATTACTTAATGATATTTCGATGATTCCAGTTGCCTACGATCACGCCAGCGCGACCACGAAGCCACAACTTCCTAATGCAATGAAATTGGTGATGCAGTCGTTGTACTATGGGTTTGTCCTCACGGGCTTCACCCTCATGTTCATTTTCTTGCTCGACCACTCGAATGCCCTTACGAACAAGATTTATTTGGACATTTGTCCACCGGAGACTCGTGGATTTATTTGGTTTACCTTGGTCCTAGTGACTGAGATGGCCATTTTCTCCGTCCGATCTGGGACGTATCTCATCTTTGAGCCGCCGTCCCTGATTCTGTTTGCTTCCGTCCTCCTGACTTGCATTATCGCTGCAATTATCGCTGTGTACGGAAGTCAATTACACGGCGATAACATGGGCATCATTGTGGGCTTCAACATCGGTCTCACTCTGTTTGTCGACATCGGTAAGATTCCGTTCAGGAAGGCGATTGATGACGAGCCAGGTGAGGTCATTGCAACCGATGATCTCATTCCAGTGGATGTCAAGAAGAATGAGACTACGTTGCATATGGAGAAGAAGAAACGTTACGTTATGCATCGTGCGTCTGTTATGCCTCCCAAAGACTTGGAGCATGAGGTTGAAATTATTAATGAACGACGCGGCTTCTTTGCATTTTTGTCAGAGCTGCGCCCGACAAGCATTTCTACCGGTTTCATCAACAAGAAGAAACCGTTTTTTGGAGGTCCTACTGCGCCTGCTTCTTCTTCTTTGTTGGACTAGAGGCGATAAACTAGCGTTACATGTTCAATGAGGTACTAGATCTAAGATCGTGGCTTTCTCATCCGTAGGTACACATTGAATGCGCCCAAGCGGAAGTAGTAAGATATAAACGACGAACATGAGTGTGCCAATCGAGCAGGAGCTGTGCACAAAGTTGCTAGCAGTTAAATATCCTGGGGATTGGGGGCTGTAAACCATCTTATCGAACGTTTTGCGCCGTCAATGAAGCAGACGTCGGTGTCTCGTAAGGCGAGGACGTCTTTCGTTTGGTCTTGTAGCTTCTCTTCTATCAATCCTTCCCATTCTTGGCCCATGTGTGGAAAGAAGCAAACCTCGTTCCCCAGGAGACACATTCCAGGTGTCTTGGACCAAGCTCCGTAAGTTGTCCTATCCGGAACCACTCTCGGATCGTCCCAACCCTTCCAACAAGCAGTGTCGACTTGAGCGCACGCCACAATAGCACCTGCACTAGCTCCGATGTAGAAACTGCGCCCACTTCGAGCTCGTTCGAGCAGGGCCTCCGTCCAGTTTCCCTTTTGCATACAGTGGTACAACCAAAATGTATTACCACCTTGTACATAGATTAAGTGCGGGTCCCAATCATGAAAAGCTTCCTTTCCATCTTTGGGATAAGTGGTTTCCCCTTCTTTTGATGTTGATTCTGGCTGTTTGATTGAACCATCGTCAAAATCGAGAGTCACGATTTCTACCGGAATGCGGTCGTGTAAAACGTCATTCTGTAACAAGCGCACCAACTCGTCCCTTCGTTTCTTTCCATCTGCTCTGGCACGTTGTCGCTGCTTTCCAGGTGTATTTTCAGAGTCCGGACGCAAGGCATACATGGCAGTTGGAATGTACAGCACTCGTAACGAGTTGCTGGTATCACAGTTATTTGCAAGTAGGAGAGAAAGGGGGCCAGGATGGTTGTCGACCTCTTTGATTGCCGTATCGAGATCAAGCATCCGATCTACGGCAGTGACGTCGGGTCCAGCACAAGGGCTGAACTTGACAGATGACTCCACTTGTTCCTCAGCTTGAGCTACCGTTTGCAGGAGCATCGTACGCACTAGACCTCGTCTTAAGCAATCGTGGGCCTGTGGGTTTGGGGCGACACCATCGGAAAACGATGAAATCAAAAGACCATGCCTCATCCAGGACGATGATGCGCTCTGTTTCAAAGCTATCTGGTTGCTTTCAGCAAAATCCTTGTATGTGATTGCTGCATGTAGACGCAACGAACGTGAGACTTCGTAGTTCTTCCGGCCATAGTCTTGACGAATTACATGTGTTTTTACAGGGGAGAATTGTCGTTGTTGGGTGCATGGGGGGGCGTACAGTAAGGATCGTTGGGCTGTAACACCAAAGGAACCTCTTGGAGAAAAGGGGACCATGTCGACGCGTAAGGCCATCATATTCCTAGGGACCAAGAAAAGTAACAAATGAAATAAACTTGTCACGTTATGTTTTGCCAAACCGTCCATCTATGCTGCCGATCCGATGTCTTGCTACAGGAGAAGTCGGAAGAAAATCGATTTCTCTCGTTGCAAATTGTGGCGCTGTCGGCAGTTTCGTACTTCGCAGAGTTCGCCAATGTGAGACTCCGCTTGAATCGCGCTGTCTGGACTTAGTACGTCTCTTAACTCTAATCTTATCGTATATACTATTTTTTACTTTTCGTGTTTTTTTTATGAGAGAAGAGACCCAATATCGCTCGTGAAAGTTCCAATTCACCTCGGATTGATCGCGCATTCACGGCATCTGGAATCTCTATCGATAGAGTTAGTTCGACCCAATACGGGAATGCAGGGCGAACTGTTCTGTCCTAACAGAGGCGTCGTCGATATGTTGAGAGAGACCTTATCAATGTCATATTGCAATCCCAGTAGAATGTATTCTTGCATTCATTAAGACTGTGCAGTATT
>Ga0222719_10004526_pt1 | contig 12194 bp, 10 predicted proteins | sample C33_34DmetaG_FD_165039 | JGI IMG/M metagenome (GOLD analysis project Ga0222719, IMG submission 165039) | Estuarine water microbial communities from San Francisco Bay, California, United States - C33_34D | ecosystem: Environmental > Aquatic > Marine > Unclassified | place: USA: California...
CATCATCGGCAGCTTTTTTTATTTTTTCTAAAGGTGCCCCTGATAGGATATGAAATTTTCCACCAGCTTTAACAGCTAAATCACGTGCTGGGCCTTCGAATTTATCCCATAAAATTCCAGCTTGTTTTGCAAGAGACATTCCAGAGTTTTTATCTATAATTTTCTTATGGTTTTTTGACAATGCGTTATATCTATTTTTGTTCATTATAAATAAGAAAGGAGCTGTATAAATTCCTCTGTTACCAGTAACTTCAGTGTGAGATTTTGTAAGTTCTTGAAGTTTAAAAGATGGCATTATTTCCCAAGGTACTACCATTCCATCAATGACACCTTTAGATAAAGATGGAGCAACTTTTGGAATTGGCATACCAACTGGCGTGGCTCGTAATTTTTTTAATAAGTTTGTTGCTGATCTAGTAGGGCCTCTTAATTTAAGTCCTTGAAAATCCTTTAACGACTTAATTAGAGTATTTTTTGTATGAATAGTACCAGGTGAGTGTACGTGTACAGCAAGAATTTTGTAATCTTTAAGGTCTTCTGCTCCTATGGTTTCTGCAAATTCTTGAATGGCTTGGGCAGTAACTTTAGCACTTGTGGGCATAAACGGTAATTCAAAAACAGAGATTCTTGGAAATCTTCCGGGAGTATAGCCCGCTACTGTCCATATAACGTCCACAACTCCTTCACGAACCTGGTCAATAAGTTGTGGTGGTTTTCCTCCAAGTTGCATAGAAGGATAAAATTCAGTAATTATCTCGTTATTACTTTCTTTTTTGACTTTGTTAAACCAAGGTTTAACAAAATTAGCTATTGTATTGGAAGGCATTGGTAGCATTGTATGAAATTTCAAGGTTATTTTATCTGCTAGCGATGGAAAAGAGAGTGCAGTTGAAAACAAATAAACGATTATAAAAAATACGAATTTTTTCAATGATATTTCCTCATATTAAAAATGAATTTGTAATAAGAATAAATTTAAATTTTATAGAAATTAATTAGCATTTAATTTAGACCTGGTCTACCTAGTAGACATGGATCAATAAATCATTTATTTAAGTTTATAAGCTCTTGATTTTTATTGGATAGATGCATTTTTTAAATTATGTAAAGGAAAAAAAGAATGAAATTATTAAGTTTTATCAGATTGGGTAAACCTTCCTTTGGGGCGGTTGTTAAAGACGGTGTTATTGATTTAACTGGCAAACTTGATCCAGATGTAAATACATTGAAAGACTTAATATCTCTTAACTTAGAAGATGAAGCTGAGGAATATATTGACGGTAAGACAAAAGACCTTTCATTTTCAGATATAACCTTTATGCCAGTTATTCCTAATCCTGAAAAAATAATGTGCGTTGGTTTAAATTATTTAGAACATAAAAAAGAGACTGGTAGGCCAGACGTCGATAATCCTACTATTTTTACAAGATTTGCAGATTCTCAGGTTGCCCACCTTCAACCATTAATAAAACCAGATAATTCTGATCGTTTTGACTATGAAGCTGAAATGGCAATCATCATAGGAAAGGGTGGAAGATTTATCTCTGAAGAGGATGCACTCAACCATATTGCAGGTTACTCGTGCTATAATGATGGTAGTGTAAGAAATTACCAAAGACATACATCACAATATACCCCAGGTAAAACTTTCCCAGGAACGGGTGGTTTTGGTCCTTATATGGTCACTCCTAGTGAAGTTGGAGATTATAGGGAATTACCTATTGAGCTCAGGTTAAATGGAAAAGTCATGCAAAAAGCTAATTTGTCTGACTTAATTTTTCCGATACCAAGGCTTATAAGTTATATATCTGAGTTTACAGCGTTGTCATCAGGGGATGTAATTGTTACTGGAACTCCCGGTGGAGTAGGTGACAAAAGAAACCCACCAGTTTACATGGTTCCTGGGGATGTTGTAGAGGTTGATATAGGATTGTTAGGTGTTTTAAAAAATCCAGTTGTTGCTGCACCAAAGTTATAAGTACACAAATTAAAATAAATTTATGATGAACAAATCTTTAATTACAAATTTAGTATCTATTTTTATTATTTTAGTTGGTTTTTTGTATCATGATGAATTTTCTTTTATTTTTTTAGTAGGGGTGTTTGCTTTATCAGGAAGCGTAACTAATTGGCTAGCAATTCATATGTTATTTGAGAAGATCCCTTTTTTATATGGTTCTGGTGTCATTCTTGATAGATTTGAAGATATTAAATTAGGTATTAAAAACCTCATTCTTCAAGAATTATTTTCAGTTGATCAAATAGAAAAATTTATCTTTGACAACAAGGAAAAAGCCTCTGGAGGAATCATAGAAAAAATAGATTTCGATAGAGTGTTTGTTGGTCTTGTTGAGTCAATAGAAAGTTCCCAGTTAGGTGGAATGCTTGCTATGATTGGGGGAAGAAAAGCTTTAGAACCATTAAAAGAGCCATTTATCAAAAAACTTAGGGTTATTATAGAAGATTTTATAAAAGAGAATGCAGGAAATAATAATTCTACTAATGAGTTATTTCTTAAAATTGAAAACATATTGGATGCTAGGCTAGCTGATTTATCACCGAATGATATTAAAACTATTATTCAAAAAATGATAAGAGAGCATTTAGGTTGGTTAGTTGTTTGGGGTGGATTTTTCGGTGGTCTCTTAGGTTTGATCTTTAGTCCTATAGGTCTAAATTTAATTTAAAAGGAAGAGTGATTTAACACTCTTCCTTTGCTTAATTACGATATTAACCAACCACCATCAATATCAACTGTTGTGCCAGTGATGAATTCATTTTCTATAGCGAAAATAATACCTTGTGCGACTTCATCAGGTGTACCAGCTCTAGGAATAAGATTACTTTTAGTAACGTTAGTATAATATTCGTCCCTATCTTTTCCTTGAAGTGGGCTCATAGGCGTATCTATGATACCCGGCGATACAATATTAATTCTTTTAGGTGCAATTTCTGGAGCTATACCTCGAGCAAATGCTTCTACAGCTCCTCCAACTGAAGATATTGCAATTTGACCAGGTCTACATTTTCTTGCTGGTGAACCGCTTACCAAAACAATATTACCATTGTTTTTTAAATATTTTGTTCCATATCTTACAACATTTGTATAGCCCCATAGCTTATCAAAAGATGCTTTATAACCATCTAAATCCATAGTGAGAAATGGGCCAACTGCTCTAGCGCCACCAGTTGCTGAATTCACTAAAATGTCGAACTCACCTTGCTCTTCGAAGAATTTTTCAATAGCTTCTCTGTCAAGAACATTGAGTTTTTTTGTAGTAACGTTTTTAGGTAGTTCTTTTAATTTTTCCGGATTACGACTAACTGCAACTACATTTGCTCCTTTGTCAGATAGCATTTGAGTTGCAGAAAGACCAATCCCTGATGTTCCACCAAAAACTATAGCTTTTTTGCCATTTATATTCATATTTATTTTATCCTTTTATATCTAAATATAATTAATTACTTACTTATACCATTTTGCATATATAATTGTTTAAAACTTTGCAACATTTTGTGGGTATTAAAATGACTGATGAACTTTTTAGAAATAATTCATATTTAAAAGAACATGAGGTGACAGTAACCGAAGTAACTTCTGACGGATTAGTTTTTGATAAAACAATTTTTTATCCTGAAGGAGGAGGGCAGCCAGGAGATGAAGGATTTATAACAAGTGGCGAGAACAAAACGAGGATTTTGGGTACTAAATATATTAATCAGAAATTAGTTCATTTAGTCAGTGAAACACAAAATTTCAAAAAAAACGACAAAGTCAAATTAGAATTAAATTGGTCTAGACGATATAGTCATATGCAGGTTCATACTTGTCTTCATTTGCTCTGTTCTATAATTCCATATCCTGTAACAGGAGGTTCAATAGGAGATGGAAGGGGCCGTTTAGACTTTGATTTAGAAACGAAGCCTAATAAAGAAGATGTTTTGAATAGTTTAAATAAACTAATCAGCGACGATCATACTATTTCCATATCAAGTATTACAGACGATGAATTGGACCAAAACCCTGATTTAGTTAGGACTATGTCGGTTAAACCTCCTCGTGGTTCAGGTACAATAAGAATGATAAAAATTGGTGAAAATATAGATTTTCAACCTTGTGGTGGAACTCATGTTAAAAAAACTTCGGAAATTAACTTGGTCCAGTCAGTTAAAATAGAAAATAAAGGCAAAATGAACAAAAGAATAATAGTTAATTTTTAGAAATAATTATTTTTCGCAGACTATTTCAAATGGTAGTGTTCGATTTTCTTTTATTGAACGCATTGAGTTAATAGATCTTTCATGCATGGAAGAGCCTCCAATTACATGTATCCCTAAAGTTGGTTTTTCAGATTTTGGTTGTTTTTGAATCAGTCTTTCATACCCTTCAATATACTTATCACCTGTTTCGTTAAGCTTAATATTTATAAATCCTATTTCTTTTAAAATAGTAACTGTTTCTTTAGGGGGGAATAAAAAGCTCATGTCTTCGTTGTCAGCCCACGGTAATGGAAAAATAGGATTGCCTGTTGGTCCTAATCCATGTTCAGTAAAAGCAAAAAAACTTCCTTTTTTTAATACTCTATAAGCTTCTGAGAAAAACTTTATTCTGTCTGATATATTCATAGTTACATGTTGTGAGTAGGCTCCATCAAAAATTTCATTTTTAAATTCTAGCTCTTCACCATTCCCAACATTAAGTTCAACCATGCTTGACATTGATGTAAGTTTATTAAATTCATTACCTATTTCAATAAAGCTTGGTGTTATATCTATTCCTGTTATGTGACACTTAAACTCCTTGGCATAATACCTAGCTGGTCCACCTAAACCACAACCAATATCTAAAATATTTTGATTTTCCCTAATTGGCATTCTTTTCCCGAGATCTACAGTGGCTTTAATCCCACGTGCGTGATATTGATCGATCGGGAATAAATCTTCTATTTCCAGTTTTTTTTTATTCAAACCAGATAAAGACATTGCTTGGTGAATCCTGGAATGAAGATCACCTCTTGTCCAAAACTTTTCAATTTCAGTTATGCTGATCATTAATTTATTATTTATATTCTAACCATTGAGAATAAAATCAGCACATCTTTCACCAATCATCATGCAAACGGCGTTTGTATTTCCTGAAACTAAAGTTGGCATTATAGAAGCATCTGCAATACGGAGCCCTTTTACTCCATGAACTTTTAGATTTTTATCAACCACAGCTTCTTGGTCAAATCCCATTTTGCAAGTTCCTGATGGATGGTAAACAGTTTCTGCCTTTTCTTTGATAAAATTTAATATATCTTCATCAGTACCAAAACTTTTGCCAGGCTGTATTTCCTCTCCGCAGAATTCTTGCATTGTCTCCGAATTCATAAGTTTTCTTATCAATTTTACACCTGAAACAAGTGTTTCTCTATCAAGTGAGTTAGACAAAAAATTGAATTTAATAGCTGGAGGTTCCTCTGGATTTTTGGATTTAATGTGAATACTACCTCTACTTTCTGGTAAGTTTTGATTCACAGTGCATGTTATGCCTGGTTCTACTCCTAACTTTCTTTTACCATTTTCTAAAACCACTTTGTAAGGTATGAAATGTACTTGAATGTCTGGCGCAGCTAATTCTTTTCTTGTTTTAAAGAAGCCCACTACCGGGGCTGATGGAAGAGTTAAAAAACCATCTCTTTTAAATACATAATTAGCAACTTGCTTCAAGAGGTTAATCCCTCTTGCCTTATCATTATATGCAATTCCAGGTTTTGTGATTTTATAAACAATTCTAGGAGCAATATGATCTCTTAAATTTTCACCAACTCCTTTTAATTCGTGGATAAGTTCTATACCTTTATCCTCTAAAACTTCACGTTTACCAATTCCTGATAACTCTAAAATTTGAGGCGAGTTAATAGCCCCACCACATAAAATCACTTCTTTGGAACAGTTGAATTTTTTTATTTTACCTCTATTTTTTACCTCTACGCCTACGCATTTTTTTCCATCTAAAACTAATTTTTGAACTAAGGAGTTTGTAATAATAGAAAGATTTTTTCTAGATTTTATAGGTCTTAAATAAGCAACCTCAGCACTCATTCTCTCACCTTTGAATATTGTCGTTTGAGTATATGCAATACCCTCTTGTTCATCTCCGTTATAATCTTTGTTTACAGGAATATTGTTTTCTTCGGCGGCTTTGAACAAGCCATCATAAATAGGATTTCTATCACTTACTTCAGAAATTTTTAGCGGACCATCATTACCCCTTATTTCAGTCATTTCACCTTGATAGTTTTCCATTTTTTTAAAAAAAGGTGCAACGTCGTCGTATGACCAACCTGTGTTACCCATCTGCGCCCATGTATCGTAGTCTAGTTTATTACCTCTTACATAAACAAGACCGTTGATCGAACTTGAGCCACCAAGTAGTTTTCCTCTAGGTATAGGTATTTCTCTATTTGCAGTTGACTCCTCTGGTTCAGACCTGTAACGCCAATTTGCCAGCGGATTGTCAATTAATAAAGCAAAGCTTGCAGGCAATCGTGATACAGGGTGTGAAGATCTTCCCGCTTCAATTAATAAAACTTTATTTTCTGGATTGGCCGATAAACGATTAGCAACGGCGCATCCAGCAGAGCCAGCGCCAACAACAATAAAGTCAAAATTATTATCCATCTTAGATCCTTTCAAGGGGACATAATAACTATTTGTATACCCATATCAATTATTAAATTTTATACATTTTTTAATAATAATTTCCATTTGATTGATAAAAAATTTAAACAATGGTACGCATCTAAAAAATATAAAGGAAAATATGTATTGTTAGAGTGGCTTCTAGATGTTTCGCAAATTATAATCGCTGATATTGTTTTATCAGGAGATAACGCACTCATTATTGGAATGGCTGCTTCGGCTGTTCCAGAAGAGCATAGAAAAAAAGTTATTTTTATTGGCTTAATGGCAGCTGCAGTATTAAGAATTTTATTTGCTCTTGTAGCCTCTTACTTAATAAGTGTGCCAGGATTACTTCTTTTAGGCGGTTTATTACTTTACTGGGTTTGTTGGAAATTTTATCAAGACATCAAAGAATTTTCTTCAAGTAAAGAAGATGGAACTAAACTTAAAAATGATGTTTCTGGAAAAGGTTTGAAGGCAGCCTTAACAACAATAATAATTGCCGATGTATCAATGTCTCTTGATAATGTTATAGCAATAACAGCTATAGCTAGGGATGATAAGACTTTGTTGATTCTAGGCATTGCATTTGCCATTTTACTAATGGCATTTTTTGCTACCGCAATTGTAAAGCTTCTTACTAAATTTAAGTGGTTGTCTTATTTAGGCCTAGCTTTTCTAATTTATCTCTCGTCAAAAATGACATTTGATGGCTGGCTTCAGCTTTCACCATTTCTTAATTAAAAACTTTATTTAACCAGATAACATTTTAGGAAACCAAAGCGCTATGTCTGGTATAAATAAAACTAACATCATACCAATAATTTGCAGCCCAATGAATGGTAGGACTGCCATAAAAATTTCCTGCAACTCAATTTCCGGTGGAGCAACAGATTTCAACCAAAAACATGCGGGGCCAAAAGGTGGAGATAAGAAATAGATTTGTATATTCATAACAAATAATACACCAAACCATACAGCTGCCCAAGCTGGATCCAATCCAAGCTCTGGAGCCATACCTACAATAACAGGTGCAAATACTGGAACTGTGATAAATGCGATTGCTATCCATTCCATAAATGTTCCTAAAATAACCAATATAAGCATCATTAATGCAACAACGGCTAAAGGTGATATGCCAAGTCCAGTAAATAAAGATCTCATAAAATCTGCACCACCAATAAGGTTATATATGCCTACAAATGAGACTGCTCCTAATATTAACCAAACTATTGTTCCTACAGTTGACATTGTCCCCGCAAGAGCTTTTTGTAGAAGATTCCAACTAAAAGAATTTCTGACAAATGCAACTATTATTGCACCTATTACGCCAACTGCAGCTGCCTCAGTAACCGAAGCTATTCCAGCATAGATAGAGCCCATGACACAAAAAATTAAAAAAATGCACATCATCACTGCAGATTTTTTATCTTTGTCTAATTTTATTTCTGTACCACGAGCTGCAGCAACTTCCTCAGCATTTGGTGCTAAAGATGGATTGATATAACATCTTATAAGTGTATAAACGGCATAAAAAGATGCAAGCATTAAACCTGGTACAGCGCCTGCCATAAATAGATCTCCAATTGCTACATTTGCTGATAATCCGTATACAATCATGATAATACTCGGAGGAATTAGGGTAGCAAGTGCGCCAGATGCACATACAACGCCGATAGCTAATTTTCTGTTATATCCCAGTCTCATCATTTGAGGAAGTGCTACTAGGCCAAGCATAACAATTTCACCACCCATTACACCGGACATTGCCGCAAGAATAACAGCCACTACAATTGTCTGTATGGCAACACCACCACGAAGTTTGCCTGCAAAGATTTGCATAGCATCAAATAGGTCTTCAGCTACCCCGGCTTTTTCTAATATGGAGGCCATTAATACAAATAAAGGTACCGCTATGAGAGGGTAAGCTTCTAAAAGGCCAAATGCATTAGTAGAAACTAAATATAATCCATTAAATCCAAAATAGAAAAGAGCACTTAAAATAGATACAAATAATGTTACAACACCAAGCGGCATTCCAGTCATCATTAGAAGAATCATTAAACTGACAATTATAATGCTGGCCCATTTAATACCTATGTCTCTTATATCAATGTATTTTGTAGGCTCTATATAAGCTGCCAATGAACTTAAATGTTCATTTATAGCTATAATACCTTTTATCTCAAAAGCATGTTCCAAAAATACTAAAATTATCCTAAAGACAATGAAGGCTGCGACTGCAGAAATTATATTTTTAACTAATTTAGAATCAAAATGCCTATACAAATTAACAAGGAGTTGCGTCAGATATATTATTGCACCTGTTACTAACATTGTTTTTAAAATAAGCGGTTGTGGTGAATTCCAAGCAGTGCCAGCTCTTTCAGTCATCATTACAGATTCAATAGCTCTAACTAGAGTGTCATCGACAAAAAACCATAACGATATAATACCAATTATATAAGCAAAAAGGTCTAAATACCATTGCTTAGCCTTACTTACCAAAATATAGATTACAGTTATTCCTATATGACGTTTATGGAGAGTTATATAACCTGCAGATAACATCCATGCTGACGCACACAAAACCATGACAGTTTCAAAAGCCCATTGTGTCGGCGAATTAAATACATACCTTGAAATTACTTCATAACAAGTAACTAGCGCACATAGCAGGTATAGTTGAGATACTGCAAGGCCAATAAATTTACTTATATGGTCTACAAAATTAAGTTTATCAGTGGTAGGAGGAAATTGATCATTGTTTATTACTTTACTTACTTCCATTAATTCCCCCGTATTTTACTGTGTATTTTAAAGTCTAGTATTTAAATAAAAATGGTAAAGCAAAATTTAAAATTTTTTTATATAAGATTTAAATTTTTAGAAATAAGTTGATATCTGATAAAATATTCTTCATGCTAAATTTAATAGGAGGAACTTATGGAAAATCAAGGAAGAAACGATCATGTTGAATATTATGGACCATGGGGTTGGATTGGCGGTCTTGCTTTAGGGGCAATTATTATGTTTACAATGTTTTTAGTAGCTGATGGTTTTATGTAAGTTTATTAATTAACTATGAAGGAGTTTTAAATGAAAACAAAACTAACAAGTATTTTAGGCATTACAGTTGCTGCTACTCTTATGGTATCAGATGTAAATGCTAAAAACCTAAAAGTGCAAGCTAGTTCTGCATCAGGGGACTGGGCACACTTATTTATGACAGATAATTATGCTCCACGTCTCAAAGCAATGACTGGCGGTGATTTATCCATAACAGTATTACCTACCAAAGCGGTTGTTCCTCATAGAGAAACAATTGATGCTGTTGCTAATGGTATCTTAGATGGGGATTTAAATGCCATCTCTTATTTTGCTGGAAGAGATCCTGCATTTGCTATGATTGGTGATTTGATAGCTGGTTGGGATACTCCTGAACAACTTCAAACATACTGTATGCATGGTGGTGGTAAAGAGATGCTTCAGAAGATGTATGATAATTTAAAAGTAACTTCTGGTAAAATTCATGTCATTGGATGTAGTCCGTATTCTAGAGAAGCTTTAGTTTCAAAAAATAAAATTACAACAGTAGATGGTCTTAAAGGTGTTAAAATTAGATCACCTGAAGGTCTGGCTGCTGAGGTCTTTAGGCTTGTTGGCGCTTCTCCTTCTTCAATTCCTTTCTCAGAAGTTTACACTTCTTTAGAAAAAGGTATTGTTGATGCAGCAGACGCATCCGCTTATGTAAATAATAACGCTTCTGGAATGCATAAAATTGCAAAATTCCCAATTTATCCTGGCATTCACTCAATGGCTAACCTTCAGTTCATAATGAACAAGAAACTTTTCAATAGGTTGTCAAAAGATAATCAAGTTGCTTTAGAAACTTGGTATATTGCTGCTTATACCGAAATGAGAAGAGCCGCTGATATTGAAGATAAAGAATTAGTTGCTAAACATAAAGCTGGTGGCGATATTACTGTAGTTGATTGGGCACAAGAAGAAAGAGATAAGTTTCGTAAAATTGCAGTAGGAGCTTGGGAAAACTTTGCTAAAAAAAGTCCTTTAGCTAAAGAAGCTCTTGACTCACAGTTAGCATTCATGAAGAAAATGGGTATGCTTTAAATAATCAATAATTAATACAAAAAACTTGCTGACAAAATTTCAGCAAGTTTTTTTATGTCTGATTTATTATTATATTAGAAATATCAAGTAATTCAGAGTCTTTATTCCAAGGAGTTATAACTTGAACTCCAATTGGTAAGCCATCTTTGCCCTCCAAAAGTGGCAAGTTAATTGCAGGGACACCTAACATCGTCCAATAACCATTAAAAATAGCATTTCCAGTATTCATAAGATCTCTTGGAGCCTGACCAGGCGCGGAAGGTGTTATTATAGCGTCATATTCTTTAAAAACTTCTTTAAGACTCTTTTCCATTAACTTTGCATTTTCGATAGCTTCTATATAATCTTTTGCAGAAACTGGAATGCCTGCTTCAATTCTTGATACTGTAAAAGGATGAAGCTTTTCTTTATCATTTTCATAATATTTATAAAGCGATCTAGTAATTGATCCATTCATTATAATTTCATGACTTTTAGCTGCTTTGCTAAAAATTGAATCTAATTCTAAATCAACAATATCTAGAGGCGTGTTCTTTACAAAATTTATTATACCTTCTTGCATATCTAGGTCACCATAATCCCATACGGGGCCCTTAATAAATGCAAACTTAGGAGATGAATTAATATTTTTAGTTTTATATTCATAGTTCTTAATCATATCGAGGTCGTTTTGATCATATGATAAGAGAACTGAAGCTACTAAGTCGATATCTTCAATTGTGTTCGCATATATACCAGGATGATCTAATCGCTGAGATATAGGTGACATTCCGCTTCGAGAAATTGTCCCAAATGTTGGTTTGAAACCAAGAATACCAGTAAATGAAGCTGGCCTTAGTACAGACCCTCCTGTTTGTGATCCTATAGATAAAGGGACCATGTTGTCACAAACAGCAGCAGCCGATCCTGACGATGAACCGCCAGGAGTGCATTCGAGATCATTTGGGTTTTTAGTCTTACCAGGTCCTGAGAGAGCAAACTCAGTTGTTACACATTTACCCATAATAACTGCACCAGCATCTCTTAATAATTTAACGAGATGTGCATCCTCATTTGGTTTCCTGTTCTCACAGACCTTAGAACCATTTTCGGTAGGCATATCTTTGGTATCAATAATGTCTTTAATTCCGATTGGAAGACCATTTAATTTACCAGCTTTGTTACTTTTCCATCTTTTATCAGCTTCTTTGGCTTGTTGGATAGCCATCTCAGGTTTTAGGTAGCTCCAAGCACCGACAGCTGGCTCTCTTTTTTCTATATGCTCAAGAAAGTTGCTAACATATTGCTCAGAAGAAAGTTCTCCTTTCTTCATCATTTCAAAAGCTTTAGTGGCGCTTAATTTAATTAAACTCATTTTTTTCCTTTGATTTATTTTACTATTACTGCTTCCGCTT
>Ga0222719_10004527_pt1 | contig 12193 bp, 11 predicted proteins | sample C33_34DmetaG_FD_165039 | JGI IMG/M metagenome (GOLD analysis project Ga0222719, IMG submission 165039) | Estuarine water microbial communities from San Francisco Bay, California, United States - C33_34D | ecosystem: Environmental > Aquatic > Marine > Unclassified | place: USA: California...
ATGTTGTTTTTGACTTTTTCATCTTTGATACCTTCCAACAAACCAGAAGCACTCCACTTTTCAGCTAACTTAGCAGCATCTGCTTGTAAGCTTTTAAAGCTATTTGAGCTTTCTAATAATTGATTGATTTCCATGATTGTTTAAAATAAAATATTATTTAATAATTCCAGCTAATTTTTGCATTCTACGAACAGTGTCAGATACTTCAGCAATTACTTCTGGCTTACTTGCAGTAATTCCAGTTGCTTTGCTAGCAGATCCTCTATGTTCTTTAATTGTAGTCTCTTTTTTCGCAACTACGTTTTCGCTAACTGTTTCAAAAACAAGTTTAACCTCTTTTACTGTCTCAGCTCTATCGAACGCAGCGATAATGTTTACTTTCTGAGATTCTGAAAGGTTATTAGCTTTGAAAATTTTGTTGACATAGAGCAACTTAGAATTTAGAAGGTTTACTTCGTTTAGTTCTTTTCTCAATGTTTCAATAGTTTCAAGAGCTTCGTTAAGTTCTGAAGATTCTTTAACCGTGTCGTTAATGTTTTTCTCTTTAGAGTCAGATTCAGCAGGTACTTCGTTAGCGGCAGCGCCGATAGCAGTTTCTTCTACAGTTTCTTCATCCTCGTGTTTACCTTCTTCCATATCGTCTTCGCTTTCGCCTTCTGATACAGCTTCTAGTTCTCTAATTAACTCGTCAAGGTCGATTTCTTCGTCACCTTCTTCTCCAGCCATAGGGTCACCCTCGCCTGGTACTTCTAAATCTGCTCCAGCGTCCATATCGTCTGCAGGAAGTTCAGCTTCTAGATCTCCTTCTCCAGCTCCACCCATTTCTTGTGAAATGATGTCTCTGATTAAGTCTTTAAAATCTTCTACTGATAAATCCTTTAGGTCTTCGTCTTCAGCCGGCTCATCTTCAGATTCTAATTCGTCTTCAGCTTCCTCAGGAGCTTCTTCTCCCTCATCGTCAGCTTCCATTTCAGCATCGTCTTCTGCTTCTTCTACTGCTGTAAAGTCTTCCTCTACTGCTTCCTCTTTTTTGTCTTTATAGTTTCCTTCTTCTACTTCATCTTCCATTTCGTTTACTGCTACTTCATCGACTTCTTTGTCTTCCATCTCTTGTAGTTTAGCAGCTAACATATCTTTCAGATGAGGAGTTAAGGACTCTTCTAAAGCTTCTTTAGCGTTAGCAATAGCGGCTTCTCTTACAGACTTAGCTTCAGCAATAGCTTGCTTGAATAAATCTTTGTTTGCCATTTTTAATAAATTTGTTGTGATTTCTGTTGCTATTATGAGCAACAATAGGAAATGTTAAATTCGTTGATACAGTATAAGTGACTGTATATTCGTATATAAATATATACTATTTCCGGAAAACTAAGTAAATGAAAGAAACTTATACAAGACTACCTAGCTTAGGTGCTAACTTTTTAACTGCTATTATAAGTTCGTCTGCTTTAGTACCTGAAAGTCCTGCTTCAAGTGCACCGAATATAGGGCTGCCAGATGTTAAAGCTTGAATTGAGCCGTAAACCGAGAATGCAGCTGCTATGGCAACACCGCAATATAAAAGAAATTCAGCAGCTGTTGTTAACTTTTCATCATTTACTTTACCATTTTCATCAGTATAGAACTTAGCTGCAAATCCAGTGTTTTTTATAACCCACTTGATAATATTAATATACTTCTTATGTAAGTTATGACCTTGATCTTGTATCCATTTAGCAGCTTTGACTTCTTTATCTTGTTCCTCTTCGCTTTTACCCAGAAGTTTTTTAAAAATTTTTGCTACCCATTGTACTATTCTACCTATATATTCTATAATTTTTGGAGCTGCTAATATTGCGCCGATAATGAAAGCAGGGCCTATAGCTTCATCTAACTTTCTTTGTTCTTCTTCAGAAAGAGTGGATAAAGGAAGATCTTCACGTAATGGTGCTTCTAAAGCTAACCTTAAGCCTCTTTCTTCTGCGGATTCTAATATGAGTTCAGATAGTTTCATTACGCTCTTAATATATCGTTTATTACTATTGTTTATTGTTGCATACTGTCTAATATAGACATCATTCGAGAAGTAATATCTTCTCCGTTTTCGTCTCCATTCTCTTGAAACTCTTCATTCCAAGTTTCTGCAGCTGCATATAAAGCTGATACAGCTCCGGTTCCATCTTGTTCGTCCATTAATGCAATAGCATCTTCTACTATATCCTCAAATACTGGATAGTCAAATCCGATTTTCTCTTTAACGGTAGCCATGATTTGGTGCACCTTATTTTCTTCTTCAGAAGCATATTGGTTTTCACTAAGTTGTCTACTAACAGTAGTAAGTTTATTCTCTACTAAGAATTTCTTAAGGTCAAAATTGTTTTTCATTATGCTCTTAATATATCGTTTATAATAGAATCTAAACTTTGATATTTAGATACTTTTTGAGTTTTAGCCTCAGATAAGGAAACTGGGTTCATAAAAGCTCCATGTGTTGAAGGATTAGAAACAAAATCCCAGCATACTAATTCAAAGTCTGGTTGTACTTCTAAAGTACCTTCATTTGTTTGTTGAACTGACCCGGTACCTCTAGACGATATACCAATTGTATGTCCTGCTTTGATAATCTCTTTAACAATATTACCGGATGGAGTATTTAGTAATTCTACACGTCCTATAAGGTCGTCTCCCTTCCACCATAAGTCTTTTACTATATGTGAAGCGTTCTTTAGAGAGACAACGGGAGATTCAGGATGATCAAGTTCTCCGAAAGCGTTACCTCTCTTAACAAACTCTTCCATATATTTTTTAGTTTCTCTTTCAAGAATTGGTTTAGCATACACTCTACCATTCTGATTCTCGGCTTGGGCTCTTTGCATAACACCTTCAACCTCGAATACTCCAGGTTTAGTTTTAGACTCTTTAATAGTCGGTCTAAATGGTGTTACATCTACTAGTAATTGTGCCATCTTATTTTATAGTCTTAAATTCAAATAAATTCTCAATATCACTAAAATCTACTTCTTGTGTTAAAGCTTCGTCTTCAGTAAAAATACCTTTAACAGCACTTGCCCCTTTACGAATATTAGCTATAGCCTGTAGAGCATACATAATCAATTTTAGTGCTACTAAAAATATACCAATACTAAGAGCAGTACTTGGATCGCCCCAAGCAATATCTTTGCTCATTCCCCAAAGCCCACTACTTACTATAGAGGTACCTGCAATTACTTGATATGCGGCTCCTAAAGCAGTACCTATAGCAGCAGTTTTTAATCCTGGAATAAACTTCTGTATCGCTGCTAAAGCAGAAGGGTCACCTGTTGCTTTATCTGCTACATTTTTTATTCCATTATATGCTTTAGAAACTGCATTTAAAGCCTTTTGTGCATTTTCTGGATCTGTGATTTCCTGTTTAACTACATTATATACTTGTTTTGATTTAGATTTACCGGCTGAGAATATTTTTTCAAGTGCTGGTTTTACTTTAGCCCCTAAGTCTTGTAATATACCTTCATCTAGAGGAGCTATACTGCTTACAATAGCAGTTTCTCTATACATCAACACACTATTAGGTGTAAGTTGATTCTCTATTAAAAATTTTTTGAGGTCAAAAGTATCTTTCATTTTGTTAGATATTAGGTGTGAATACTGACTGTTTAGGCTCTAATGGTGTTTCATCGATTTCTCCTCTTTCTCGGGCTGCATCGATTTCTGCTCTAGATATTGTTCTTACTTTAGGTTGATCTAAACCTTTAGTAAATCCTTGCTTAGTAACAGGTCTTAAATCTTTCATGAATGCTGCCTCAATAGCAGGTGCTAAAAAGCCTCCTACTTTAAGTCCTTCTTCATTTCTGATTTCTCCTAATGTGTCGTACACCTTTTGTATTTTATCTCTAGTCTTATCGTAATAAGCTTCAATGTCTGATACTATATTTTCTAAGTCTAAGATAGCTCCCTTCATTCCTTCAAAGCCTGCATAGTCGTCTGCTATTCTAGCTAACTCTTGAGTAGCTGCTTCATTGATAGTACCTTCTTCTAGTACTTTAGAAATGATGGCTTTTAAGTTTTCTTTTACCATCTCATCTTTACCCATTGCTTTTTTGATGGCTTTATCTTTAGCAGCCTTGTAATCGTCTCCGTCTACATCTCCATCTCCGTCGTGATCTTTTCCTTTAGTTTCTCCTATTCTTTCACCCGGTGTAAATTCTTCTGGTTCATTTTGTGGACCATGTAGTATATCAACTCCAAAGTTGTAATGGTCACCTATAGCATAAACTACTTCTTCTGCTTCCTCAGCTGCTGGAGTGTCGTTTTCTGCTGCTCTATCTTCTATTAACGAAATAAATTCTTGTAATCCTCCTACTCTTTCGTTAACTACTGCTCCGCTTTTTGGAACATAGTTATCATCTCTTTCTCTTACTGGAAATGCTCCTTCAAAGATGTCAGACATAGTATTCTTAATCTCTCTTCTAAACATCTTTAGGTGGTCTAAAGCTCTTCCTTTATCACCATCTTTTACAGCATCAATAACATCACCTAAGTGAGCATTCTCTCTATGGTAGTTTACGTCTTCAAAAGAATCGTAAATTGATTGCATTGTATCAATAGGAGTATTGATTCTAATTTTAAGACCTGCTTTAAGCATACCTTCATAATCAAAATCAGTAGTAAACATATCACCAGGTTTATATTCATGTGGACGTTCGTCCATACTTCCTGGTTTATAATTTTTGATAGCATCCATTGTTGCATCATCCATTGCCTCTTCTACTTCTTCTTCGTCAGATTGAGTTCTTAATCTGCTTTTATCTCTGCCTTTAAATCTAGAAGGTTCAGAGTCGATTTTAGGTCTACCCATTCTATCAACAGCTAACTCATTTGCATCAGCTTCCATAAAGTCAGAAGGGTGTTCGTAGTTAACTGAGAAGAACTCGTCAAATTCGTCTAATATAGCTTGATCGTCGCGTAGATTGATAATGTCTTCGTAATGTGTTTTTATAAAGTCTACTGCAACGGAATTAGGAACAGATTTCTCTCTTTTTACTAAGTCGATTACCTGTCTTACTATTTCTTTTTTGTCTTCGTAAGGATCTAAAGTATGATCTACGTCTTCTTTGAGAGTAGCCTTCTTCATATCGTTGAAAGTATCTTTTTCTAAAGCACCTCTTTTGGTTTCTTTCATCTTGTCGTGTTTATCTACTTTAGATGATTCACCTGACATGATGTTAAGGTAGTGGTTTTGATCTTTTTGTAAATTAGAAATAACTTTTCTTTTAGCGGATATATAATCCTCTTTAGATACAGTACCTGTGGAATCGATACCTGCTGTTTCTAACTCAATATCAATGCCTCTTTCAATAACATTAATAGAAAAGTTATCTGCTAATGCTTCGATATCTTTTTTAGTTGATTCTTGTTTCTCGAAAATCATAGATTTAGATTTCAAGATCGATACGGAGTCCTTATATCCATTCCACTGTGTGATATACTGAGGGAAGACTTGTCTCATCTGGCGAACGAATTCTGCCTCAGATAACTTGCCTTCTAGGACTGCATGATATTTTTCAGTTGCTGTCATTGTTTATACTTCTTTGTATCCTTGTTTCTTTAATGTTTTTTTAGCTCTCTTAGCATTACCGAATGCAAATGGTGTTGCATATGTTTCACCTGTTCCTGGGGTAAATGTTGCAGAACCGCCAGTTACGTTTGCTTCATCTAATACTTCTTTTACTAATGCTAATAGTTGCGATCTTTTCATTATAGAGATTTTAACTCGTTAACTAAATCGTAATACTGCATTAGATTTACTAAATGGTTATCACTAATCTTTTCTGTCTTTTTTAAAGGCACAATAGCTTTAGCAACTTCCTCTAATTTAATTTTAACAACCTCGTCTTTGACTTTTGATGATAACTTTTTTACTTCTGTGGATAGTTTAGTTAATTCTTCATTAACTACATTGCGTAAACGTGTGTTAGAGTTTACAGAAGTAATAAACTCTTTTAATATATTTTTTTGTTCTGGTAGAAGGTCTTTATAGCTGTCGTTAAACTTCTCCAGTAATATTTTAAAAGTTAACATTCTTAGGTCCTTATCATACTTCGAATACTCTTCTATTAAGGTATCCTTTACGCTTTCCTCGTTTTGCGTTTTCGCAGTAAGGTGCTCTAAGATGGTTAACTTATTATCTACTAAATATTGTGGGTCAACTAGCTCCATATTGTTCTGTGCTTCTAATAAGCAATACAGTGCAGCTAGTGCTTTATAATCTCTAACTTGAATACCAAAAAATTCATCTAAGTCATAGTGCTTTTTGATTTCTGAGATTAGTTTATATTTTTGATTTTTTAATAATGTCTGATCGATTTTTCTCGATACTTCAGTAACGGTAGAAACAATAGCTTCAGCTTTGTTTTGTGATATTCCGCTTGCTTTTAGAACTAAACTATATAACTTGTGTTCTTTAGCTAATGAAGATTTGTTTGCAAAATACTCTTTTATAATACCAATAGCCGGGGACTCTTTTTTAGATAGGGTGTCCGCTGCTATTTGCTTAACTAATAGTTCGAATATTAGTCCAGTATTTCTATACTTAGAATGCTTTATTTTCATTATACACGTTTACTATTATAAATATGCACTACTTACCTAAATCTTTAATATTGTCTTCACTTAAAAGATTAGAATCTGAATCGTCTGTGCTTTTCTTAAAGACGATCTGCTTTAAAAAACCTTTATTCTGTTGAAGAACGGTTTTAGCTTTAGTTTCATTAACGTTATCTGCATCGCTCGGGAAGCCACCTTTCATTCCATGTTGACCTAAAGGATCTCTACCTCCTAATGCATCAGTAGTGCCGTAAACAGAAGCTTTCTCAGTAGGTCTTCCTCCTTCTGGGCCTGGTTCTCCCCATTCGGGTATTTCTTCGTACCCTTTTGGTACATCACCTGCACCTCCGCCTTTGGGTGTAGCTACAGATCTTCTACCATACATAGATGCTAAATCATGAGGAGTACCGTATGTAGTACCTGATATTGCAGGGTCATTACCTTCTCCTTCAATTTGTGCTCTTCTAAATCTACGTTTTTCATCTTCTATCATTAGGTCTCTCATTTCCATATAAGAATCTTCTGATAGGTCGAATATGTTTTCATAGATATAATCTGATGAGAATAACTTAGAATCTTGCATTTGAGAAGCTAAATCTACTTTTTCTTTAAGTAAGGCTACTTTCTCTTGTTCAAAGATAATAGATGGAGTAGTTAACTTAATTTCAAAATTAGTTAAACTTTCTCCTGTGAAACCTTGAGTGTATAAGTGAACCAGAGCAATCTTAGTTAACTCTGATTCCATAATCTTTTGTATTCTTTCTACTGTTCTTGCAAATCTAATGTCTTCTGCTGCAAGTGTTGCTTTACCGCTTAAGTCACCTTCGTAGCCGAAGTATGCTTTAGGTATTTTTAAAGCAGCAAATAACTTAGCTTGTAAGTATTGAACGTCAGTAGTACCGTCGTAATCTAGTCCTTTTGTAGTCTCAATACGAGTAGAAGTATCACCACCTCGAACTGGTAGGTAGAAGTCTTCCATCATATTCTGCATGTTGAACTTCAAGTTATATTGACCTGTTTGAGGATCAACATAAGGAGTCTTTTTCATGCTATTGATAGTAGTCTGCATAAACTGCTCTACTTCATTAGGTGGAATAGATCCTACGTTAATATAGAACATTCTCTTCTCAGGTGCTCTCATTATACGATGAATTAACATCGCATCTTCCATTAACGTTGTTTGTTTAAATATCTTTCTAGCAGGCTCTAAATAAGATCTACCGTAGGGTAGGTAATGTACATCAGATATTAATCTGAAGTGAGCCATCTCATAATTGTCTATTCTTATTCTAGATGTTTGTTTCTTGTTTGGTAAGTAATTAGTATCAGTAGATGCTGCTATACCTTCTGGATCTAATTCAAATTCAACTTTATGAGGGTTATCTGGATCGTGTCCTTCCATTCTAGCGATGTGATAAACAGTATAAGGTAGTACATTGTAAACTCCATACTTCTCAGCTATCTCTAACTTTAAGAAGAAGTCGCCGTACTTACACATCTGTCTAGTCCAAGACCATAAGTTAAACTCAATATTTAATACATCATAAAATAGGTTGTAAAGTACCCTTTGTATATTTTCATCTGAGGATTTAATTGATAGTACCTCATTTTGATCGTTCTTAACAGACGCTTCATCTGCAATAACATCTAATGCAGAAGCAATAATTGGATCAGTATCCATAGCTTCATAATCAGAGTATAGTTGAACCCTTAAGGTCTGATAGTTTAGATTAGGGTTAAATATATTAGCTTTGTTATAGGTATATAAACGAGTAAACCTATCCATTAGTGAATTGGTCTGATACCTACCTGTAGTTTGAATAGAGTTAATATCGGCTACCTTAAGTTGAGTCCCCCCAACATTACGTATCACTACGTCGTTTGAAAATAGTCTCTGTAATCTGCCGAATAATGATTTATCTGCCATCGATTAATATATTTTTATATAAATAGTCTACTTTAAAAGCCAAGAGATATCCTCTGTGGTATGACCATTATCTATAATATACGGATTATTTTGCTGGTTTCCAACTGATTTTATAACAGCTTTGTTTTTAGAATTAAGGTTAGTAAAAGATGATAGCTGTGCTCTAGCTAAGTCCATACCCTGTTGTCTTAGTCTAAGTGCTGTGTCTCTTACATATAGTGCAGTTGCACAGGATATTATAAGGTCATCGTTGTATCTGTCTTGAGCTTGTGCTTTACCGTTTTTCCAAACGAATACTCTCATCTCACCTAGTAATCTTTTTGATTGTATAGTTGCGGAATGTTCTCTAATATACTCAATCATCTTAGCTATTACTAAAGGTCTAGTTCTAGCCGACATAGTAAACCCAGGAACTAATTGATCTCTCTCCCACTTAGACATATATGATTCGACTGTATCTAAATGGTTTTTAGGTGAGTAGTATAAATTTCTATACTCCCTTTCTAATACCTGTTCTATTGTAGCCCATCCTATATTTGCGTTTTCAACAACTAATAATGCTTCATTATATTCTGAAGCTATTCCGACAAGCATGTTACCAAAGTCTCTTGGTGCTATCTTACCTTTGTACTCTGCTACTTGTACAGCATTTTCTATGTCAAATATATGAAAAGCAGAATAATCCTGTCCATCACCTCTAGCGACGTCAGCTACGACCATATACGATTTACCGTAGTCTACTCCTTCCCATACCCATAAGTTACTGTCTACTCCTCTTCTTTCCATTGGATCTTTGAGATATGTCTGTTCATAGAATAGCATATCATCTGTTTCAAACACAGTATCTCCAGAAGCTAAGAAGTCACAGTCACATTCCTGTCCTGCCATCTTAGGTCCTAAGTCTGCATCTTGTTGATCTCTCCATGATTGATCCCTTTCAGGGTGTACTGACCAAGGAAGTCTGATGGGTAGAAATGAATTCTCTCCTGTTTCAGCTCTTTCCCATGTTTGGTGAAACCAGTTACCAATACCGTTAGGAGTTGAAAGAGCCATACATTGTCCACCTGTAGCAAGTGTTTGTTGTGCAGCAGTAAAGGTCTCCTCAATGTTATCAATAAAAGCAGCCTCATCTATCAGCAGTAGTGATACCGCTTCAGAACGTGCAGCATCTGCATTCGATGATTTAGCTGTAATTTTAGATCCGTTTTTTAACCTCAGTGATAATTTGTTTTTCTCAACTGCAGGTAGTCTTAACCATTTAGGTAGCTGATCATACATAAACATCGTCTTAGATACTAAGTTACGTGCAGTTGCTTGGGTAGTTGCTAGTGCTAGGACGTTTTTATCTTTATGAAATAACATTAACCACAAGCTGTAGGCAGCTGCTAAGGTTGAAATACCTAACTGTCTAGACTTAAGGGTAATAATATATTGGTTATCCTTAAATAAGTGTAATACCTTACCTTGAAAAGGGTAAAGGTTAAATAAGATACGGCCTCTAGTAGGGTGCTGTATATAGCAATACTTCTTCATGAAGTACGCCGGATCTTTTGCGCACTTGATGTACTCTTGTGCGATTATTTTTTTTATATCTTGTGCCATAACTTTTATTTAATACCACTAGGAAAAACTTGAGGAGCAGTGTTAGACATTCTAACCGGACCACTAAATCTAGTAGGATTAGCTTCAATATAATCTTCGAGTGCTTCTGGTGACATGCTAAAGTAGCTACCAAATGTACCAGCACTTCCTGTATTAACAAAAATAAAATGTTCTACACCTTCATTAAAAGCATAGTTCCACATATATAACTTCTGTATTGCTTTTCTTAATTCGTTTGGATCTTTAATATTCTGTCTAGAGATTAGAGAGTTAATTTTACCTTTAGCATCTGGGTATAATTTAGCAAGAAATTGTTGAGTTGCGTTAAATACTTCTCCTTCATCTCCTTGAGTAGCTGCATATGCTATAAACTCATGTGGTTTATCAAAATTATCATATCCTAATTCTTCTAGTATGTCGAACAGTTTTCCAGTTGATTCTGTAGCACCGTCTCTTTTACCTAATCTACCTTTCGATCCTTTTACTTCTAAGTACTTACCGTTCCAGGATAAATCTCCTTTTCCTCCAGTCATCATACTAACATCTTTGATAAATAAAGCTAAACCTACTTCTGCTTTACCTACACCTCTACCGCCTTCGTACCCACCAAAATTAATAATTCTAGTAATACTGTCAGTAGAAAGACCTGATGATTTAAGTTTAGAGATTAAGTTACCTGTAACTCCTAAATCGTTAAATGATAATTGACCGCTATTAACATAGCCTTGGAAGTTATCTAAATCATCGTTATCACTTAATATACCAAATAATGCTTTAGGTGCTTGAGCTCCTTCAATAGTACTATCTGTAATAGAAGCATCGGTACAAACTTTAAAGAAGCTAGACTGTTTAGGTCTGCCTGTAATATACCTCTTAATATAAAGTAATGCTTCCTCATCATCTTGAATGGATTGTATAAGGTTAACTATTTCTTCTCTAGATATAGCCTTAACCTGTTCTTCTTCAGTCACAAGTTCTTTTATTAGTTTATCTAATACAGCTTTATCTTCCGGATTATTAATATCCGGTACTCCTGATTTAGTTCTCCAAGCCCATTCTGTATATAATTTATCTGTTATGTTCATTATGCTTCAGGTTCTTCTCCAGGTTCTTCAAAATCGATTGGTTCACCACCTAAATCAGCTCCTCCTTCTTCGCCGCCTTCTCCTCCAGCGTCATCACCTGCTAAAGCATCAACATCACCGCCTTCTTCTCCGCCTTCAGCGCCGCCTTCTCCACCAGGGAAGTCACCGCCTCCACCTCCTCCGCCTCCGGAATCAGTATCAGCGGGCTCTCCTTCTCCAGCCCCGCTCATTGGACCTTCTTTATAAAGTCTCGCCAACTTATCGAGAGCCTGTTGATAATCGTCTATCTTATCGATATAGTAGCGTTTACCAAGTATTTGAGCTTCAAATCCTGTACCAGTCCACTTAAGGATATAGTACTGACCATTTTTAATGTTCACCCTGAATGACGATGGTCTAGGAGAAATCCAGTCAATGCTGTCAACAAATTCTTTGAATTGGTCTGTTTGAAGCTTAATAATAGCTTTCTTTAATGTTGGGAACTTCCCTAGTATTTCATCAGTAGCGTCTTCTAATACTGTCTCCGGTGGAGCAGCAGTATCTGGTTCTTCTTCTGGTGTTGGCTCTTCTTCGTTAAGTTTATCTATAAGTGATTCATTCAAACTAACGGTTGTTTTATATTCTTGGAGCTTAGTATTCATCAACTCACTCATTCTTTGTAATTTAAGTAAGTTGTACTGCTCAGGTCTCTCTTTTCTGAGGTAGCTTTGTATTTTTCTAAAGTTAGTTTTAATTAACTCAAATAGTTCTCTAGCTGCCTGGTCTTTTCTAATATCATCAGATCCCATCAGCTTTTGAATATCTCTTATAATGTTAGAGTATCCATGATAAAGAGAAGCGAAAGAAGGTAATTTAATTACTTTATGTCCTATTTGTCCTGTTTCATCATTCTTGCTGTATGTTTTAAAATAGGTTTCCATATCGCTACTAAAGAAATCATGTTTACCGCCAAACATAGGTTCACCGTATCTAGCAATGATACCTTTCTGCTGTG
>Ga0222719_10004532_pt1 | contig 12182 bp, 10 predicted proteins | sample C33_34DmetaG_FD_165039 | JGI IMG/M metagenome (GOLD analysis project Ga0222719, IMG submission 165039) | Estuarine water microbial communities from San Francisco Bay, California, United States - C33_34D | ecosystem: Environmental > Aquatic > Marine > Unclassified | place: USA: California...
CATTATTATGGCGATGCGCTCGTTGCTCCCGTTCTTGCTGGCGATTCCTGGTGGAGCGATGGTCGACCGCTATGGTGTCCGGTTCGTCGTTACTCGGTTGGCTTTTGCTTGCGCGGTTCTGTCCTTGGTGTATCCGTTCACGACAAGTGTGTTCCACCTTGTGCTACTTCAGCTCGTATTTGGTGTGTGTCAGTCGTTTTGCTGGATCGGTGTGCAGACCGGTATCGGCAAGACATACAGAGGCGATCCAGTTGTGACGAGTCATCTTGGTTTTTGGAGTATGGGAGGGACCTTTTTTGGACCGTTCATCATTGGTTTCATCTGGGATCACTTCGGCACAGATTCGAGCTTTATTACAACCGCTCTTTGGTGTGGGATATTAAGTATTCTGGCGCTACAACTCTCTCAAGAGGTGAGCGGAATGGAAAGAGGTGCATCCAAACGACAGGCTGTGAAAGGAGACTACAGTCAGGCGTTCGGGTTGCTGCGGGATCCTGTTGTTTTTTATATCATCGCCTGCTCGTCGGTCCGCTTGGGTGCTGTGTCTCTGCAGACAAGCTTCCTCCCGGTGTATCTCGCGGAGCTTGAGTTCAGTGCGTCGCAAATTGGTATCTTGATTGGCGTCAGTGCCATATCTTCGGCATTTTCTGCCTTCTTGCATGCAGTATTTGCGAAGTGGTGGAGCTCTGAAAAAATTCTCGGTGTATTTATTGTCTTAGCCTTACTAGCAGTGTCCGCGATGTCGTTGACCGGCTCCTATGCCATTCTCGCGATACTAAATATAACCATGGGTCTTGCGATAGGGGTCACACAGCCCGCAATGTTTTCTGTACTTGGTGCTAAAATTTCCAAAGATATACAGGGTCTGATAGTGGGTCTGCGTACCAGCTCAAATCGTGGCGCAACCTTCTTGATACCCTTGTTCGCAGGACTAACCGCGGGGGCCATTAGTACTCAGTGGACTTTCCTGATCGTCGGGACGACGCTAATGGTAATGATGCTAGTGACCTTGTGGATCGCCAAAGATCGCCTGTAATTGCTCCATACACAGGCAGTATCGAACCAATAGCAAAATTCGCTAGCCGATTTTGTCGATTCTCTAGACTGTCACCACGGATGAAGTGTAACGTGGACTTAACATCAAATTAGTTGATGGCGAATAACTATAAAACTCAAGGAGAGCAAGCATGCGTTTTCTCACAGCACTAGTTGCATTAGGACTGATCGCTTCAGCACCAGTTCAGGCAGCATTCCCTGAAAAAGATATCGAAATTGTGATCCCTTATGGGCCTGGTGGTGGTTTCGACACACTTACTAGAAAGTTAGCCCCATATCTCGAGGAATACTTTGCAAAGAAGGCGGGGAAAAATTTCAATAATATCAAGGTAGTACCCAAGAACATGCCTGGCGCATCCGGCAAGAAGGCTGCTGTGTACACCTCAAAGCAAAAGCCCGACGGGCACACAGTCCAGATCTTCAACATACCCGGCCACGGTCTTCCTTACATTCAAGGAAAGGACGCTGGTTATGATATCACTGGGTACTCCTGGTTAAATCGAGTCGGTGGTGATGGATACGTTGTAATCGTTGCTAAAGATGGTCCCTACAAAACTTTTCAAGACTTATTAGATAAGTCTGGTGATTTAAAAATTCCTGAGCAGGGCCCAGGCTCGACCTCCAATATGGCGAACAAGATCACTTGGGCGACCTTCAACAAAGGTGGTGAGTATATTTACGGATACAAATCGTCTCGAGACTACTCTACTGCGGTACTGCGTGGGGATGGTGATGTGACCATGCTGGCGGCTGGATCAGCTAAGCGCTATAACAAAGCTGGTGACTTCCGGATCGTTGCTCACTGGGCAGATCAAGTTGATCCAGCGTTCGAAGGGGCGGTCAATGGAAACGATGTTGGACATCCAGAACTTCACGATCTTGGTCTGTTGCGCATGATCGCTGGCCCTGCTGGAATGGATCCAGAGCTTATGAAGACTTGGAATGAAGCATTGGCTTACGCAGTAAATCATCCAGATATCCAGGCTTGGTCGGCAAAGACTGGAAATCCTGTTCTAGCCTATGACTCCCCCGAAAAAACTAAAGATGTCTTGATGAAAAATCTGGGTTACTTCAAACAGTTCAGTAAGGTTTTTGCTAACTAAAAACCTAGATTAGTCAAAACGTGCAGGGGCTCCTCCCAGGGGCCCCTTCTTGATCGTGAAAAAGGAAGGGTATGGAAGCGCTTGACCTGGCTGTCATTGGAGACGCGTGGCTCCGATTATTTGAGTTGGATTCTCTACTTTACCTCGTGTTAGGTACGCTGATTGGTTTGATATTTGGTGTTCTGCCGGGGTTAGGAGGGACGACGGCTCTGGCTTTGATGATTCCATTCTCGATGAGTATGGATGCCGGTGACGCGATCATCTTGATGGCTGGGGTGATGGGCGTTGCACCGACAAGCGGTGCCGTTACAGCAATCCTTCTAAACACGCCAGGAACTGCACCTAATGCCGCCACTACCCTAGATGGATACCCTTTAGCCCAACAGGGGAAGGCTGGATTTGCTATTGGGGCTGCTGCTGCTGCCTCAGGTCTTGGCGGTATTATCGGAATTATCTTTTTAATAGCGATGGTTCCCATTACGCGGGAAATCGTTTTGATGTTCGCGCCAACTGAGTTCCTCTTATTAGCTGTCCTGGGTCTCGTCACCGTTTCTCTATCGACGGGTAAGAAATTTGTGAAGAGTCTAATTGTTGGGCTTTTCGGTCTAATCATCGCTTCCGTTGGATACCATGAGGTGACTGGAGAAGAGCGATTTACATTCGGAATTGATTATCTGTGGGATGGTTTCAAACTCGTCCCGGTAATGATTGGTTTTTTTGCTGTTAGTGAGATGATTAATCTTTGGGCAAAACGTGGTTCAGTTGCTGCGTCAGGTGAGATGGAAGCCATCAATCTAAGACAAGTATTGCAAGGTTGTTTGGAGCCTATCAAACGGTGGAAAGTGTTACTTCGCGGAAGTGCTATTGGCACTGGAGTGGGGGCATTGCCGGGTGTTGGTGGAACCGTCGCGGCTTTCATGGCCTACACGATCGCGGTAACCACTGCGAAGCCTAGTGAAAGAGATTCGTTCGGTAAAGGTAACATCGTGGGTGTCATAGCACCTGAGTCCGCAAATAACGCGAAGGAAGGTGGGGCGTTAGTGCCAACGCTTGCGTTTGGCATACCAGGAAGTGCTGAAATGGCTGTTTTTCTCAGTGTGCTGGTCCTTCATGGAATGGTTCCAGGTCCCACTATTATGACCGAGAGTTTGGATATCATATGGATATTGATAGCTGCTGCTGCTGCCTCTGGAGTAATCGCTTCAATAATCACGATCTCCGCAGCCAGTTCTATCGCGAAATTAACATTTGTTGATTCTAGGACCCTCGTGCCAATCGTGTTGGCTTTTGCGATGATAGGCTCTTATTCGCTTGATAATGAAATTTATGATGTGTTCACGACATTAGCATTTGGCTTTGTCGGCTTTATTTTCATGCGGTTTGGATTCCCCCGGATTGCGTTTCCTCTAGCTATTGTGCTCGGGCCATTGATGGAAACAAGCTACTTCCAAACCTTGCGTATCGGTGACGGCACGCTGAGTATTCTTTTCGATAGGCCTCAATCGATTGTTATCATGCTCTTGATTGTTGGGTGTGTTGCCTACTATTTGAAAGGATTTCTAACGAGTTCAGAGGGTAAGGAAACATCAGCATGAAAATTAGACTTGATCAAGATAATTTGTTGCTTTTGCTCCCTTTGACGGCTTTCGCTGTCGGAACTCTTTATATCGGGTCAAACTATGGCCCAGTCTCTGCCTTTATCCCGTTCTGGGCCTCTATTTTTATGTTGATCACCTGCTTGTTCGTGCTGTTAGGCATGGATAAAGCGGTAGATGATGGGGAAGACCATGTGGCCGCGAAAGGGGAGTCAGACAACCATAATGTGATTGCTTCAGGTCTGTGGATTACTGTCTATGTAGTGATGGCCTATGTTGTAGGCATGATACCAGCGGCAGTTGCTTACACATTTTTTTCGATGTACTTCTTCGGTGGAAAGAAGCTCCTGATGGCGGCGGGGACTAGTGCTGTTCTTGGCCTAATACTTTTCGGTTTATTCGAATTTATACTTGAGAAGGAGCTCTACAAGGGTGTCTTCATAGAAGGATATTTTTGAGGGCTAATACCCAGACAACTCACTTTCTTCGAATATCGAAACCGTGAACAGCTTGTTTCAAACAACGTGTTTCAAACGTCAGCATTGATGTCTCGCTCCATGGCGGATCGCAGATGATCGGTGATCTGCGGATCAATGCCGAACCAAAGCTGCCAAGCTGGACGTGATTGGTGCAGTAGCATCCCGAGACCCCCAACAGTGCGAAGTCCTCTCGATTTTGCATCACGAATCAGAGCGGTCTCAAGAGGGACGTAAATAATGTCGGCGACGATCGCATCGAGTTTGGCTAACTCGAGTGACAAATCCAAGGGTGTCTGTCCAGCCATTCCTTGGTTGGTGGTATTCACAATGAGGTCGCTTTCAGCGACAAGTGAGTGGCGATCAGACCATGGTCTTACTATGATGTTTTGGTGCTTGAATATATCGGCGACTTGTTCCGCCCGCTCCTGAGACCGGTTGGTAATCACGATTTCTTTGAGTCCTTCCTGAACTAGCGCGTAGACGATTGCCAAACCGCCACCACCAGCGCCCAGAACTAAACCAGACTGCGTAGTTGACTTCCATCCGGGAAAAGTCGCATTTAGATTGTCCCTGAATCCGATCCAGTCGTTGTTGACCCCAAGGAGCGATTTGTCTCGTCTAACGACAATACAACTCACCGCCCCCATGAGTTTCCCGACTGGATCCAGTTCATCGACTGTTGCGATTGCCTCTTGCTTAAGAGGCATCGTTAGGTTGACGCCCTTAAACCCAAGTTTTGGTAATGACTCGAGCGCTGGACCCAAGGTTCCGGGTTTAATCTCGATAGGGATGTAGACGCCACGAACATCGTTCTCTTGCATTAAGGTGTTATGCATCAGCGGGCTTCTAGAGTGGGTGATGGGATATCCCATCACTCCCGCGAGATTAATTTCGGTATCGTTTGTCAATTTTGTCATCGTCAGTGCCTAAAGACTGATCGGAGCAAGTTTGGACTTGAAGTGGTTCCAGGTTCGATCAAATAGAGCCGGGTTCCATAATTTCTCTCGACACTTCTCTATTTCTTCCGCGCTAAAGGCATATGGAGTCCCGATCTGCATCGCCATGTACTGTCGGTAGCTGTTCTCTTCTAAATAGTTCGCTAGCACGAACGCGTCTTGGATCGTTTCGCCGACGGTCACTGCCCCATGAGCTTTCATCAACGCCGCAGGGCGATCACTGAGTGTATCTGCCAGCCTGCCGGCCATCACTGGATTGTTGATTGAATTCGGTGAATCGAGAAGTGGAAGTGGATAGACTAAAGTGCCTTGCGCATAGACGGGTTGATAATCATTTCCTGTCATTGTGAGGAAGGTAGACCACTTAGGGTGTGCGTGAACGATTGCCTTGACGTCTGGGCGAACTTTATAGATTCCCACATGTAGATGAAACTCCAGCGGTGGCTTACCGTTACCTGAAATGACGTTACCATCGAAATCAATCTCACAGATATCTGCTGTCGTGAGACAACTCCTCTGGCAAGAGCCAATATTGATCAGCAGTCGGTGATCGTCGAGCTTGATGCTCGCGTGTCCGTTATAATCAATGATGTCGGATGACTCGAGCATTCGGATACAGTCAACAAGATCTTGCTTTAACGCTTCCATAATATTTACCAGTTATTTTGTGAACGAATCTCTGTTCGCCAGAGGTTCCAGGCACGCATTCCTGCGGTCTTATTGATCTCGTCAGCCAAGATTCCTTCTTCCTGCTCAAGTGCCTCGATCCCACCGTTGTCTGCGATCGAGATCGCAGACAGTTGAATCCTGGCGTTGACCTCTGTGTAGACGGCTCGGAATACTGCTGTTTGAAGAGAATCACCTGTGGCCACCGAGCCATGGGCTCTCATGAGGGCGACGTGCTTATCTTCTAGTGTCTCGGCGAGAGCAAGGCCTTTCGCGCAATCGCAGACTAGCATATCGGTCATTCCAAACGAATGCCGGATGTCGAATACTGGGACGCCTTTCGCGAGGAACGCTGCGTTATGAAACATCGCCTTCATCTGATTTTTGACTAAACCAAAAGGGATCACTGACGGCGAATGAGAGTGCACTACCGCATTCACATCTGGGCGCATCTTGTAGATCTCGCCGTGTATAAATCGTTCCAAGAATGACCCTCGTCCAAGATCCTCGCAAGGATCGCTGTCGAGTGTGTACTCGATAATGTCCGCAGGCTTGACAAGCGCAGGCGCCAGAGACTTAGCCATCAGGTAACGGTCGGGTGCGGCCGGATGTCTCATTGACACGTGCCCGAATCCGTCGACCACCCCACGAGCAGCTAATATACGGGCAGCGGCTGCTAGATCCGCAACAATTGTTGGGTCGACTACGCCAGCTGATGGGGGATGTTTATTGGCCATGAAATGCCTCTTCAGATAATAACTTTAGTCGATACACTCGAAGGAAAAATCTCTTCGGGTGCGAATTGTCTATGGGCGATACCCTGTTGATAAGAGTAGAGAGCCATCTGTTCCCAGGTTTTTCGATTTTCCTCGACACCGTAGGGAAACGGATCCCCGTTCATGAAGTCCCGCATATCCCTGGCGTAGGTTGCGAGCCAGGGTAGCGGGTACCGAGAGATTGCCGGATCAAGGAGTCGCGAGACGCTCTGTTCTTTAGATTCAAGGAACGCATTGTAGAGGTTGCGGGCCACCCACGGATGCTCGTCGTGGACAGAGCGTTTCATCGCTAAGATATGCATGATTGGCCAGATACCGGTCTCTTTAAAGTAAGCCTCTTCCATTTTGATGTAGTCAGGGAACAGCCTCACAATGTCTGGGTGATTCTCTAGGAAGCACGTCGGTGGACGGGCGATAATCGCGCAGTCAATCTCGCCGTTTGCGAGAAGCTCGCTGAGTGATTTATCTCTGATCCGCTCGAGATTTATACCGTCAGGGAGGTTCAGTTCGACTTTCTCTTCACGCCCAGGAGCGTTTGCTCCGGCCTGGACCCAGTGAATATCAGTGAGGTCGATTCGTTTGTCATTCTGCATCCAGCCACGCATCCATACCGCTGCCGAGTGAGCCCACTCAGGCGAACCGACTCGCTTTCCTTTGAGATCTTCGACGGTCTTGATGCCGCTGTTCTTGTTGACGTAGAACGAACTGAACCGGAATAGCCTCGAGCAGATGATCGGTAGCCCGATGATGTCCGGGTTTTCTCGAGTAATTTGGGTGCTGAATTTTGCGAACGAGAGCTCAGATATATCAAACTCTCGGTCCGCCGTGAATCTGGCAAAGCACTCATGGTGTGTGAAGATAAACCAGTTCAGGTCAATCCCTTCGGGGTTCACGTTTCGGATCCTGACATCACGGAAGTGGTCGTAGTCGTTAGTAGCGATCGATAGGTTGAGGTGTGACACGCGCGGGATACCCTTATAATGCTGCTCTCAGTTAAAGATAACCACCGGTAACCATGGAATCTAGTGTGCCAACGATTTTAACTAGATTAATTTAAGTGCGGCCTGACAATAAATACTTACCGAGTGACATCTACGATAGTGGATATATCAGCTTCCTTGCGCACCGATATGCGGAATATCTTTGTCAACTGTTGATTTTGTGTGGGATAGTTCTTTCTGGGCAGATGTAGGAGGTCCAATAATGATAAAAATCTCAAAATTCGCTTCAGTATTGGCAGCAGCGATGTTTTCGTCAGTTGCCTGGTCAGCGCAATATGCAATCGGCACATCGGGGCAAGGCACAGCAACCTATGGAATTGGTTCGGCAATGGCTAGCGTTCTGGCCAAAGATGCAGGAGACAGCTTTGTTGTACAGCCACACGGAGGCACCGGGAAGATTGTCCCGCTGGTTAATACAGGCAAAGTTGACTACAGTCTCGCGAATATTTTAGAAGTTACTAATGCTGTCAAAGGCCGTGGTCCCTTCAAGGGTAAGGTGAATGAGAACCTTAGAGTGGTCGCCGTCGTATACCCTTTCGAGGTTGGCTTCTTCGTAAAGTCTGATTCGGATATCAAATCCGTTAATGATCTCAAGGGTAAGAAAGTTTCGACCGAGTACAGTGGTCAGAAAATCATTGGTATCTTAGCGAAAGCTGTATTGGCTAACGCTGGATTGTCATTTGATGATGTAGACGGCGTTCCTGTGACGAATATTGTTGGTAACGCCAACGACTTTGCTGCAGGTAAGACAGATGCAGCATTCTTTGCAGTCGGTGCAGGTAAAGTGGACCAGGTGGCTGCGTCGGTTGGTGGGATCAGATTTCTTCCGGTCAACCAAGGCGATGCCGCTGAGAAGCGGATGCAGAAGGTTGTTCCTCCGTCTTATGTGACGGTCACCAAGCCACGTAAAGGGCTCACCGGCGTAGATGTCGACACACCTCTGATGAGTTATGACTATCTGCTCTACGCGGGTAAGCATGTACCTGACTCTGCCGTAGAGGCATTACTTGCCGCGATGGTTAAGAACCGCCAGGCGCTTGGTGAGGCTTATGGTCCTCTGACCAAGTTTGACCCAGCGAATATGGCAAAGAATATTGGACTGCCATACCATCCTGGTGCTGAGAAATTCTACAAAGCACAGGGCCTCCTTCAATAATCAAGTGAGATCCGTCGCGGAGAGCGTCAGCATCTCCGCGGTCTTGTAGGAGCAATCGATTCATGGCTCGACTGTCTACTGGCTTCGCCTTTCTGACCGGCCTGTCCGTCATCGTTTGGACCACAGATTTTCTCCGAGTAGTGTTTGGGCTGACATTTATGACTCAAGAGTTCGCGGTGTGGATTCTTGGTCTGACCCTGCTTCTGACCTATCTATCCCGCGATTACCTTGGTGCCCGCGTCGAGATTCCTAGCAAATTGTCAGTGTGTTTGGGCGCTACCTCACTCGCACTATGCTGCTACCTATCACTCAGATACCGTGTAATGGCGGAGGAGCTTTACTATCACCTAGAAGAGGCCGCCATCGTTGGGATTATACTGATCCCTCTTGTCATTGAAGCACTCAGACGACTGGTCGGTTGGTCATTGGTTGTCATTGTCTTGGGCTTTTTGGCGTACGGTCTCCTCGGATCATATCTTCCTGAGCCGTTCGTCGCGAGGCCATGGGGAATACCGGATCTTGCGGCTCATCTCGCTTGGGACACGACTGCCATGGTCGGGTTACCGCTCAACATCGGTGCGACCGTGGTCCTGCCCTTTATCCTGTTCGGTGTGGTGCTGTCGAAGGCCGGTGGCGGAGATTTCTTTTCTGATTTGGCTGTTGCTACGATGGGTGGCCTGCGGGGTGGGAGTTCAAAGATCGCGATCGTCGCCTCCGCATTTTTCGGAACGATCTCAGGTAGTGCGGTCTCAAACGTCGCCTCTACGGGTGTGATTTCGATCCCGTTGATGAAGCGTTCTGGGCTATCTGGTCGGTTGGCGGCTGCCACTGAGTGCGTCGCATCGACCGGCGGTCAGTTGATGCCACCTGTGATGGGTGCCGCCGCCTTTTTGATGGCCGAAATCGCGCAGATTTCGTACCAAGAGGTCGCGCTGGCGGCGGTGCTCCCTGCTATTTTTTTCTTTGCGGCGGTATTTTTCCAGGTAGACGCAGACGCAATCCGTCTCGGTATCGAGCCAATCCCTGCAGTAGACAGAAAACGGACGAGATCTGTCTTAAAAGAAGGGTGGCATTTCATTCCGCCGTTCGTTGTTCTGATCTACACGCTATTTAGTCTCAACTGGACTCCCGAGTTGTCTGCGCTGTCGGCAGCCGGGACCACTCTGGTTCTTTCATGGTTCAGATCGTATGGCGGTATCAGGCTCGATGCTGAGGTGATTCTCGACTCAATTGTTACAGCAGGCCGTCAGTCCGTTGAGATTATCGTCATCGTAGCTGCGGCTGGGTTTGTGATCGGGATCCTGAACGCGACCGGTCTGGTGTTTAACCTTGCACTGATCGTGATTAATCTTGCGGGCCAGGACATGATGATACTGCTCTGTATCACGGCTGCGATCAGTATTGTTTTGGGCATGGGCATGCCTACCGTCGCGGTGTATGTCTTATTGGCCACCTTGGTGGTGCCCGCTCTGGTGAAAACCGGGATCGAGCCAATCGCCGCGCATTTCTTTGTCCTGTACTTTGGGATGATGTCTATGATCACCCCACCAATAGCGATCGCGGCTTTTGCCGCTGCTTCCTTGGCCGAGGAGAAACCGCTTGAGGTCGCGGTTACGGGTATGCGCTACGCGTGGCTCGCCTATGTTATCCCGTTTGTGTTCGTGATCCGACCTGAGTTTTTGCTTGGTGTGTCGGGCGACTGGATCGAGATTGTGACAGTTATTAGTGCGGTGACCGTGATCCTGTTGACAATGGGGAGCGGGCTTTCGGGATTCGCGAGGGTCCGCTTGTCGTTGGCTCAGCGTGGATCTGTTTTGCTGGCCGGCGCCGCGTTATTCGTTGCTCTGATCAGCCAACAACATACACTTTGGATGATTGGAGTGGGGTTGGCCGTCTTGGGCTGGGTTTGGTTGCCTCGAGAAAGGGTTGATGCTACCCATTCTGATTTAGCTGATAAGTAAAGGTTGGTTCAAGAGCCCCATTAATTCTGCTCTCACGAATCGCTGGCATGCACGCACTGTTACAATATGACGCGACAGCTGCTGTTTTTCCTTCTATAAAGGAGGTGTAACTTGACTTTAAACATCCACTTGCCTCGTATTTATCCAATCACAAGGCAAATATTTTTATTTGCCATGCTATCGATGTGCTCGGGATACGCTTTAACGGAATCTTCTCAAACAGCTCATCGATTCTATGACTCGGTTGTAGATATCTACGCAAAAGTTCCCCCCGAAGCTAGAACGGCTAATAGCCTCGGTCAAGAGAGATCCGGAACAGGAGTAGTAATTGATGGGGGATATATCCTCACCATCGGATATCTTGTTATTGAGGCGAGTGAGATAAAAGTTGGCTTGCCGAATGGTCAAGTAGTCCCTGGGATGCTTGTGGGATATGACCATACGACCGGGTTTGGCCTATTGAAAAGCGTTGTTCCGATATCTGTCACGTCCCTGACGTTGGGAGACTCTGACAAGATTCAGGTAGATGAGAGTCTTCTCATTCTTCCCTCACCACAACAAGGATTCAGTTCTCTTGCTCAGATGGTCTCGAGACGGCCTTTTGCTGGTTGGTGGGAATATTACTTAGAAAATCCGATCTACACATTTCCAACCAATCAGGCGTGGGCCGGGGCGCCGTTACTAAACGCCGAAGGTAAAATCTTGGGGATCGGATCTCTATTCGTGGCTGATGCTGTTAGTCAAGGCATGATGTCACCAGGGAACCTATTTGTTCCCATCAATCTCTTAAAACCAATTCTTGCGGAGCTGACAGAGTTTGGTCGCCGGAAGACAAATGTAAAGCCCTACCTCGGTCTATCCTCTGACGACAGCAGTGGACAAGTGGTCATTACGCGGGTAAATCAGGGAAGTCCAGCAGTTCAAGCTGGAATTCTAGCTCAAGATATCATCACCCACGTCAACCAGATTCCGGTAACAACATTGAAAGATTTTTACGAGGCTTTGTGGGGTTCTGGGGAAAGTGGCTCAATCGTTTCGTTAGGAATTACCCGTGGGGATCAAGAAATCTCTCTCAGGGTTCAGACCGTTGATCGCATGGACTACTTTGTCAAACCCAAGTCATATTGAGCGGAATCCAGATTACAACAACAAGTCGTAGCTACTTTTCAACAAACTCCTGAAGCTATTATTGTGGCAACCCGCTTCATTTGACAGACAGCTTAGTTTTTCTTTCTCTCAAAAATAAAAAGTTAACCTCCCTTAGGAGGGTAAACATAACTTTACTAAACGGTAAGATCCAGGCCCGAATTTATCAATATATTCAGTTAGATTAATGGTTTATCCTTTTAGGTAAGAGCCCGATATGAGCCCACGATCTGAGATGTATTGGCTGAAAGGGTGCGAGTTTGATACATCTTTACTGTTGAGATTTT
>Ga0222719_10004534_pt1 | contig 12181 bp, 12 predicted proteins | sample C33_34DmetaG_FD_165039 | JGI IMG/M metagenome (GOLD analysis project Ga0222719, IMG submission 165039) | Estuarine water microbial communities from San Francisco Bay, California, United States - C33_34D | ecosystem: Environmental > Aquatic > Marine > Unclassified | place: USA: California...
AATTACTGTAGGCGATCCTATGAATTCCAACACCAAATGTGGGGCCATCGTAAGTCTTAGACAATATGAAAAAGTTCTCACTTATATAGAACTAGCAAAACAAGAAGGTGGAAAAGTTCTTTGTGGAGGCGAGGCCATTACTCAAAAGGGATTTGAAAAAGGTTTTTATATTGCCCCGACTATTATCGAAAACCTTGATCCACACTGCCGAGTCAATCAAGAAGAAATCTTTGGGCCAGTTGTAACGTTGACTCCTTTTAAAAAAGAACAAGAGGTTCTCGAGTGGGCCAACTCAACTGAATACGGACTATCTGCAACGGTTTGGACTAAGGATCTTACTCGGGCAAATCATTTCTCAAGACAACTTCAATCAGGAATCGTTTGGGTTAATACTTGGCTTAACCGAGACCTTAGAACTCCATTTGGAGGAGTAAAAAATTCTGGGGTGGGAAGAGAAGGTGGAGACTATGCCCTTAACTTTTTTAGTGAAGTAAAAAATATTTGTACGCAATATTAGGATAATAATGAAAAGCGAAGAAAAAAACTCTCAAAAAGCTCCTGAACCTGTTGGGCTTTACCCGCATGCTAAAAAAGTAGGAAATCTTCTTTTCCTTTCTGGTGTAGGGCCAAGAAAAAGAGCTACTAAAGAAATACCTGGTGTTAACCTTGATGAAAGGGGAAACATTAAAGAATATGACATCGAGGCCCAGTGTCACTCTGTTTTTGAAAATGTAAGACTTATACTCGAAGACTCTGGCTCGTCCTGGGAAAATCTTGTGGATGTCACGGTTTTTCTTACCAATATGAAAGATGACTTTGAAACTTATAATCGAATTTATGCCGAGTACTTTAAAGACAATAGGCCATGTAGAACCACAGTTGAAATCAACTGTCTTCCAACTCCGATTGCTATTGAGCTTAAGTGCATTGCTACTATCTAGGAAATCATCATGGGACAGTTTAGTACAATTAATTTTAAAAAATGGATTGATGAGCACCGAGATCAACTCAAACCACCAGTTTCCAATAAAATGGTTTGGACCGATCGAGAATTTATCATCATGGTTGTAGGTGGCCCTAATTCTAGAACTGACTATCATATCAACGAAGGAGAAGAGTTCTTCTATCAAATAGAAGGAGATATGCTTCTTAAGACGGTTAACTCTGATGGTGAGTTTGAAGATGTTGCCATAAAGGAGGGGGAGATTTTTCTTCTTCCCCCAAATACTCCTCACTCACCTCAACGCTTTGAAGGAACAGTTGGTCTTGTCGTTGAGAGAAGAAGAAGAGCGGAAGAAAAAGATGGTCTTCGATGGTACTGCCAAGAATGTGGCAACACTCTTTACGAAGAATTTTTTCATCTCACGAATATTGAAACTGAACTTCCCCCTGTCTTTGAAAGGTTCTATTCAAACTCTGATGTGAAAAAGTGTGCCAAGTGCGGAACTCAACATAATGAAAAAGGCTTTAAGCAAACATGAATAAAATAGATATTCACACTCATATCCTTCCTCCCGAAATTCCAAAGTTTAAGGACAAGTTTGGATATGGTGGTTTCATTACTCTCGACCATGATCACACCAATTGCTGTGCCATGATGTTAAAAGATGATGGAACTCCCTTTAGAAAGATTCAAGATAATTGTTATCAAGCAGGGCCCAGACTTAAAGATATGGATGCGACCGGCGTGACCGTTCAGGTTCTCTCTACTGTACCCGTAATGTTTAGTTACTGGGCCAAGGATCAAGATGGTCTTGAAGTTTCCCAATACCTGAATGACCATATTAAATCAGTCGTCGACCAACATCCTGATCGCTTCATCGGCCTAGGAACAGTTCCCCTTCAAAACCCAGATCTCGCTATCCAAGAGCTACACCGATGTATGAAAGATTTAAATCTTGCCGGAGTAGAGATTGGTTCTAATATTAATGAGATCTCCTTAGGAGACGCTCGTTTTCACGATTTTTTTGCTGAAGCTGAAAAACTTGGTGCCTCTATTTTTGTTCATCCCTGGCAGATGATGGGACAGCCAAGAATGCCTGAATACTGGCTTCCTTGGCTCGTAGGTATGCCTGCTGAAACTTCTTTTGCTATTTGTTCTTTGATTTTTTCTGGAGTTATGGAAAAGTTTCCCAAGCTTCGATTTGCTTTTGCTCATGGAGGTGGGTCTTTTCCTGCAACCATTGGAAGAATTGAGCACGGCCATAAGGTTCGTCCTGATCTCTGTGCAAAAGATAATGGCATTAACCCTAGAGATTATATTGGAAAATTCTGGATTGATGGACTTGTCCATGATCCTAAGGCCCTCGATTATACTATCGATGTCATGGGTAGAAATAATATTTGTATGGGCTCTGACTACCCCTTTCCCCTTGGAGAACATCATCCGGGAAAACTAATAGAAGAGCATATTAATGATAAAGAACTCAGAGACCTTCTTCTTTATAAAAATGCTCTGAGCTGGCTTAACAAAAAAGGAATATGAAAGTGGACCTTCATCTTAAAAATAAAAAAGCACTTGTATTTGGATCTTCAATGGGTATTGGCAAGGCGATTGCTCAGTCTCTTCTTAATGAAGGAGCAAGTGTCTGTATTAGTTCTCGTAGTGAAGAGAATATTCAAAAGTGTGCCAAAGAAATTGGAACGGAATATACCCTTACTTGTGATCTCACAAAAGAAGGTGAAGCTGTGAAGGCCATCGCTAAAGCAAAAGAGCTTATGGGTGGACTAGATATTCTTGTTCTCAATACCGGTGGCCCACAAAAAAATAATTTCATGGATGTCTCAACTGAGCAGTGGAAAACTGACTATCAAAGTCTATGGATCTCTAGTGTGGAAGCGATGAAAGAAGCGATTCCTTCTATGAAAGAACAAAACTTTGGTAGAATCCTGATGGTAACTTCTGTTGCTGCAAAAGAGCCTATGGCCGGACTCACAACCAGTAATGGTTTACGAGCTGGTCTTGCCGGTCTCTCTAGATCAATCTGTCATGAAGTGGCACCTTTTGGAATTACAATTAACCTACTTCTCCCAGGATTTACCGACACTGAACGTCTTCAAAACCTTAATCTTTCTGATGAAACAGTTAAGCAATTGGTTCCGGCAGGAAGACTAGGAAAACCAGAAGAGCTTGGAAATCTTGCGGCCTTTTTAGCAAGTGATCTAGCTGGCTATATCAATGGTCAATCTATTGCTGTGGATGGGGGCTATCTTAAAGGTCACTAAGATGGAAAAAATCTATCTCGATAGTCCTAAAGGAAAATGTCTTTATTATCCAAAATTCATTCATAAGGATTATACAGACGAACTCACCAAGTCTTTAAACTGGGACCAAAGTAAAATCAAAATCTTTGGAAAAGTCATTCCTATTCCAAGACTCAATGCCTGGTATGCTAATCCCGGTATTCATTATATGTATTCTGGACATCAGCTTAAGCATAATCATTGGACTCCTGTTCTTTTAGATCTTAAAGGCCAAATCGAAGAGTTTTGCTCCATGGAATTTAACTCTTGTCTAATAAATCTCTACAGGCACGGTAAAGATTATGTTTCTTGGCATAGTGATAACGAACCTGAGCTTGGGCCGGATCCCTTTATTGCCACTTTAAGTTTTGGAGGTATCCGAAAATTTCAATTTAGAGAAAATAAAGATCGCCCCATTGATTCGATAGAGGTGGAAAGTGGAAGTCTTTTACTTACCTGCGATGGTTTTCATGCTAATTATAAACATCAAATCTCACCAACCTCAAAAGAAGTAGGGCCAAGAATATCCTTAACTTTTAGACAAATTATGAATTAAGCATACCATTGATAGAGCATCATATAGATCCAAACACCTGTAATAGAGACATAAAGCCAGATAGGAAACGTAATCTTAGCGATCTTTTTATGCTTATCCCACTGCTGTTTAAAGGCGTGGTAAAAAGTTTTGAAAATAAGAGGAAGCATTCCTACTGCGAGAACAATATGACTAAAAAGAACTATTAGATAAATCGTCTTAATCATTCCTAAGTCAGGAAACTTTTTGGAAGGCACATGATAATGGTAATAAAGATAGAACCCTAAAAACAAAGCAGAAAAGCCCAATGCAGTCATCATAAGTTTTTTATGAAGTTCTTTTTTACCCTTTTTAATCGCCACATAACCCAAAAGCAGGCAAAGCGTGGCCATGGTATTAAAGGTGGCATTAAGGGTGGGAATTTCTTGAACTTCTAACATTTGGTTTGAATTTGGTTTATATCCTTATTTTTCTTTATCAGCCTATAAATCAGCATATAGGGTATATAACAAAGAAGAATAAAAATCCCAAGAATGATAACCGTATAAGTTTTGTCTTCTTTAGTTGATCCTGCACAAGCAGGACAGGCCAAGACAATGCTTGGCCCTAATAATGTATATATAAGGACTGAAAGTCTTAAAATCATAATAGATAAATGAAGGTAAAGACGAGAATCCAAACAAGGTCAACAAAGTGCCAGAAAAGCCCTGCTATTTCTAGCTGGTTATAATTGGCGTTATCAAAACGTCCATTTCTGGCCAGTCCATACATGACTATTAGATAAATAACCCCCGTTAGTACGTGAAGTCCGTGAAAGCCTGTTATAGCAAAAAAGGTTGACCCAAAATGGCTATATACCTCTCCTTTATATGTCCATGGGGTAAGAGTTAGGCCAAGATCGTAAATGAGGTGATAATATTCATAAACTTGAATGCCTAAAAAGATTACTCCACCAAAGATAGTTAACTTCAACCATTTAAGCATTTTATTGCGATCACCCATTTTACATGCATCAATACTCAAAACCATTGAAACAGAGCTGCAAATAAGAATAAATGTCATAAAGGCAGAAAGCTCAACTCCTCCCAAGGCCTCGACAGGGTCAGGCCATGGTTTTGAACCTCTTAAAACAGCATAAGCAATAAGAAGACCTGAAAAGGACATCGCATCTGTTCCCAGAAAAAGCCACATTCCTATCTTACCAGGACTGGCCTCACCAAATTGCTTATCATTAGGGTGCTTGAGGTCTGTAATTGGGCCGTGGTGACTACTCATTTCCTGCTCCTAGAGGCTTAGCATATCTATCATAACCAAAATCAATAATTAATTTAGTGAGAGCATCAACTTGTCTTTCAACATCTCCATCAAGAATTTCATCATCCTGGGCCTCGCCATCTTCAAAGAAGTTAGGCATTGGAGTGTAAGGAATTATTGATTGAGGGTTTAGTAACCATCTTTTTATCCAAGAAGGTCTAAGTCTTGTTTTTGCGTAGTGAAGGTTAGGAGCAGATGCTTCTTCTCTTGTAAAGCCACCTGTATGACAGGTAACACATCCATAATTTTCCCAAAGTTTTTTTGCTGCGACTTTCTCACCTGGTTCCCAATTTACTCTATTAGGAACTTCAACGAAGGTATGAACTTTATCGTAATTTTTAAAGTAAGATACGATAAGGTTTTTTTCCTCAGTGGTGAGGTTATAGCTAGGCATTCTAATTTTAATCCAAGGTCTAATTGGTTTTACATTTCCTAAGAAATCATAAAACCAATCGGCTTGAACTCTTTGCCCTTGAGTTTTGAGGTATGGAGGGCCCATATTTAAATCATCTTCATAAGCAGCAGTAACATATCCAAACATGTCATTAATTTTATGACATCCAATACAGTGCTTATTATGAATGACTTTAAAGCCATCTGAGGCAAGTTTGTCGTGACCTTCAAGTCTTGCCATTCCTTCAAGTGGTACAAAGGTATTTACTAGCCCAATTAAGTAGGTGGTAATTTCCTCAGCTTCTTGATCACTCATATAAAAATTAGGCATTCTATTGAGATCTTTAAATGGTTTATCAGTACCTATATCCCAACGTCTTGGGTTTTTAATATGAGCATAGAACCAGGCTTCCCTGGTATGATCTATTTTCTGATGGCCAAAGCCAAGCTGAGTAACGGGTTTACTTCCTACATTTGTAAGTTCTGGCCCGATTGGCCCTCTATTATCAAAGCCTTCAATGTTGTGGCAGCTGTAGCAACCATATTTACCGATAGAACGATGGCCTAGCTCCAGAGTTTTCTCTCTCTCGCTCATATTGGCCAATTTTTTCTGGGCCACAGATTCAGTATCAAAGGCCGTCAAGTAGGTCATTAGAATGTTATCTCGAACATCACTATCCAGCTTTTCAAACCTAAGCCCTTCAAAGGTTTCATTTTTAAGACTTAGAAGATAGGCAGCTATATCATTAGCTTCTCTCGTTGAAAGTCTAAAGGATGGCATAATGGTATCTTCTTGGTAGTGATCAGGTTTTACTAACCAGGACACTAGCCAGTCTCCACTAACTTTGGATCCTGTTCCTTTGAGATATGGTCCTCTCACTGCTCCGATTTGTTCAGACTTCTCTTCTAAACCTTCAACTCCGTGACAGGCCATACAGCCAATTTCACTAATAAGCTCTTTACCTTTTTCAGCATTTCCGCCTCTATAGCGAAGGTTAGGTTTGTAATTTTTAGATTTAGACCAAACATACTCTGCCATAGCGTTTACTTCAGCTATGTTTTTTTCCATGAATTCTGGTTTAGAGTTATTAACCTGTCCAAAATAACTAGGCATTCTGGCATGTTCGCTAAAAGATTTAGGACTCCACACCCAGTTTTTAAAGAATTCTTTTGATACTTTGGAAGCTACTTTTTCTAGTGATGGACCTGGCTTTAACTTATGATCCCATCCTTCAATTTTATGACAACCATAACAACCAAATTTTTCTATATGTTTTTTACCTTCATTGATTCTAGTACCACCAACAACATACTCAACGCCCTTATGACATTTAATACAAGAAGCTTCTGAATCTTTTAGCCTCAACATTTTTTCTGGTATTTTATGAGGGGCATGCCAATTATATTTTTTAACCCATAATGCCTTTTCTTCTTCATCATCAGGAGTATGTGCAGGCGCTGAAAAATCTAATGTTCTATGCCCTTCACCTCCGTGACAAGAAGTACATCCCCACTTTTTCATGGGGTGAGGACTTTTAACTCCCACCATTAAATCTAGTTTCGGGTGAGTTTTAAAAGGATTAGGTTGATCTTCATAACCTTTTTGATCAATAAAAGTATGACAAGTCATACATCTATCGACTTTTGGAACTTTAACAAAGTATCTATCATCCGGAACTTGAGGAACTACAACTTGCTGAATCTTAAGAGTAGGATCCATAAAGTCCACCATAGGTGAGTTTCTCAGTAACCAAACAGGATTTTCAAAAGTCTTCGTTTTACTTAGGGCCAAATTGAGCAGGTCTTTTGTACCCACCATCTTCTTAATAGCCTTTTCAGTATTAGTTACTTCCTTAACAAGAGAATCTTTTTGTCTATTAAGGGACTTTTGCTTAGACTCGTAAGTCTTCATTCTTTCTTTTGATTCTGCAAACTTAGCCTTAAAGTCTCTTAATTTTTTAAAAAGATTTTTTGCTTTAGACCCACCATGCTCATTGGCCAATTCCCACTCAAAAGTATAAGCCGCTACAAATGAGTTTAATTGACCATTAGTAATAGTTTCGCCAGCAATGAACTTCTTAACTTTTGATAACTCTTGATCAATTTTTTCAATCTCTTTATTCTTGGTCTCAACTGATTTATTGGCTTTTTCCAAATCAGACTCAAGTTTAGCAAGTTTCTCTTGGTCAATGGCCTTCTGTTCAGCTTCTAACTTCTCCTGAAGTTTCTGACGCTTAATTTGCTGGGCCTTTATTTGAACACCTTTCCAAGGCCTAATGAAGTCATCAAGAAAAACCCAAAAGGTTGTCAATAGGAGGGCCAGAGATAAAAGAGCGAAAACCTTATTTAAGGTCTTCATGTTATAGGCCATACCTGGCTCTTTCTTATCAGTCATTTTACAAACCCTTGATAATCAATTTTATAGGTTCAATTCAAATTCAGGCATCGCAATAATATACTTTAGATTGAATAACCATCTCAGAACCATCTTGATTGGTAGAGATGCCATACCCAAAGCTAAAAAGACTAGGATGCAAAATCTGATGTAACCAATTTTTTCAATTAAATTTTTACCGTGTTGAGTTTTCGCCCAAATAAACCCTGGGACGAATTGATAGATCCCAACAAGAATTATTCCAAGAATCTCTCTTATTATAATATTTCCGGGCATTGGTACGTTCAGTCCTTTAATCCAGAGATATTCTGATAGATTCACGTTATAGGCAGCCTCAACTTTATGAAAATCCCAAAATTCAAACGGCCCATAATAAGTCCAGTTTGGACCTCTTAGGAAAGTTCCTACAATAATCAAGTAGTACCAAAGCACTAACCAACCAAATAGAAATAAAGTAATGGCCATAGGTCTTTCTTTAAAGGTGTAGTATCCATTACCTTTTGGATTTGTATCGATGTACGGAATAAGAATTAGCCCTACAACAATTACTCCAGGCGCAACAACACCGGCCATCCAAGGATCAAAATAAACCAACATTTCTTGAAGACCTAAAAAGTACCACGGAGCTTTAGCTGGGTTTGGTGCCCAAGTTGGGTTAGCTGGTTCTTCAAGCGGGGCTTTAAAAATAATGGCCCAAACAATTAAGAATATTGTTCCTGCAATAATAACAAAAAGCTCTGTGTAAACAAGGTTAGGCCAACACCATACTTTTTCTCTGTTTTCTGGAAGGGCCTCAACTGGACACTCTCCTGCTTCTAACCTTTCATCATTAATTCTAGCTTTATAGAGACAGAACCATGTTGACCAAAGCACAAGAACATTAAGAATCGAAATTGGTACGTTATCTGGCCAAAGAATAATGGCCAAGAAATTAGGATCTGTTAAACCCCAACCAAAAGCAACTAAAGTCAAAACTGAAAACCAAGCGGCAAATTTTTTCGTCCCAATTACTCGGTAATACTTCAACATCAAAAAGAAGCCGATGGTAAATGCCGGGAACGAAATAATAGGCTGCATGAGATAATTTATTATTTCTTTCATATCTATTCCTTAAAATCCTTTTTAATTAAAGAGGAGCAGAAATCCCGCCATCTTTTCTAATTCTCCAGAAGTGAATGGCAATTAATACTGATACAACTACTGGAATAAAAACACAGTGCAAAATATAAAATCTAAGAAGAGCAGGCTCACCAACGAACCGCCCTGCCAAAAGCTGAAACCTCACATCATTTTTATCTGAGACCATAACAAAGTCTCCAATCTGAGCTAACATTGCACCCGGACCACCATGACCAACAAACGGTGTTGCTTTTGCCATGTTTGAACCAACTGTGATTGCCCAAATGGCCAACTGATCCCACGGAAGAAGATATCCCGTAAAAGAAAGTAATAATGTTAGAACTAAAAGTATTACACCAATACCCCAGTTAAATTCTCTTGGAGGTTTATAAGAGCCTGTCATAAAAACACGAAACATATGTAACCAAACGGTAATAACCATTAAGTGAGCGCCCCATCTGTGAATTTCTCTCATGATCCCTAAGGGCACGTGTTCTCTAAGAGCGATAATGTCATTAAAAGCATATTCAGCTGTAGGCCTGTAATAAAACATAAGAAGAATGCCTGTAACAGTTAAGGCCAAAAAGACAAAGAAAGAAAGGCCACCCATACACCATGTATAACCTAGCTGAACTCCTGATTTTTTTAATTTTATAGGATGGAGATGAAGAAATACGTTCCCTGCTACAACAGCGGCCCTATTTCTTGCGTTATTAGGTGGACCATGACGAAAAATAGATTTCCAAACTTGAGTTTCTCTTACTTTTTGGGCAAAACCCTCTATCCCGTTTCTTATCATATGCTTCTTACCTTAAAAAATACTAAAAATTAAATTAGACAGAGATGTAGGCATCAGGATGATCCCATTGTCCTTTTTCATATCTATATATTTTTGTCTTATCAACCTTTATAGTTCCTTCAGGAGTTAAAGAAACTTTATACCTTTCTAGTGGTCTAGGCGCAGGTCCTTCAAAATTTATTCCATTAGGATAATATCCTGAACCATGACATGGACATTTAAACTTTCTTTCGGCGGGTAACCAACTTGGAATACAACCTAGATGAGTACAAATATTAGAAAGGGCAACTAATTTCCCTTCAGATTTAAAGATCCATACGCCGAAACCATTTTTCCATCTTTCATCAACTCCATCCTCATAGTCTTCAGGTCTCCCGGCCAGAAAATCCATTTCTGGTTCGAAATTAACATTTGGATAAGAGAATCGAAATGCAAGTCCGGCAAGTCCGGCACATGCAGCAGCGAATGCGGCCCAACCTACGGCCAGGTAACTAAAAAATTCTCTTCTATTCAGACTTTTTTTAATTTCATTAGTCATGGGAGTTTAACCCTTATCAATGGTTGTATTCTTAACTCAAGTTAAGAAACGTATTTATTAATAGTATTTTGCGTACAATTATGTTTTTAAATTATCAATTATTCAATAGAATTAACAGCTCTTTTGCCTTTGTCTTTACTTTTAAATTCTTCTCAGCTTCAACCAAAGTGGAAATAGTTTGCCTAACCGCGTTCCATTTATTTTTCTTTGCGGCCCTTAAGATATTCATTTTTAAATTTTCTACCTGCGTAAGGGTAAATTTGTCATTAGGTTTTGGCTCTGATTCGAGAAGGAGAATCTCATTGACAACAGGCAGCGCTACAATTGATTTATATCTTACTAATGCAGTAGCGGCAGCATATCTAACGCTTGGCTCAGGGCTGTTAAGCAGTGGAGTTATCGTTTCTTGGGCCTTAGGAGCGTTATGTCTTGATAGAGTTAATATAGTAGCAATCTGTATCCCTACATCATCTTGATTTAAATGAGGATACAAAAGGTCCCAGTCAAAGTTATCTAAAGTATCCATATTACCTAGGGAAGTTATGGCATGAAACTTCACATTCGAGTCTGTATCACTCAAGCCTTTTTTAATAAGAGGAAGGCCCTTATCGCTTTTTAACGCGCCTGCTGCTACAACTAAAAAGTTTCGGGTTCTAGGGTCATTGGCATTTCCATATAGCTGACTCATTTCATCAACTAGCCAATCTAAATCCTCCTCAGGAATATTTGAAGAGGCAATTTGTTTAGAAAGCTCAAATGCCGCAACCCATCTATTCCCAAAAGTCTTCGAGTGCATTTCCCTAACTAAGTCACGATAACTTCTATCTGTAGAGAGCATTTTTGTTACGCCAAAGACGATTAGTGAACCGACCAGTATTATGGCCACAGGAACTACCATACTTGATATAATAGGATTTTCGAGTAACTTTTTTTCTTTAGTCATAGTACCTGTCTTAAAAGATGGCAAAACCTAGCAAAAATGAGTTTTAATGACAAATAAATATGACTCACATTAAGTCTTAAGGTTTTGATTCAATATTTCTTATTTAATTTTAAAAAATAAGGCAGCGCAAACTTTTTCGCGGTACAATAATGACGTAAATATTTTAACAATTATTGTTGGTAATAATGGCGAGTAAAAAAAAGATCTTGGTTGTACTTTGGCTTGCTTTCTCTTTCAAAAGCATTAAGGCATTTGATCCATGGGTTCCGCTAACTTTAAGCATGCCAGATGCAAATATTTTATACCAAAACATACCTCTACCTTTAACTAGAGACAGCGAACAAGCAGTTGGTACAAGTATGGAACCTGGGTTTGCGCCTGGTATAAGCATAGGTTTTGGTAGAGAAAAGAGAATTTATGCTGTAGAGGATACTGTCGATAAAGGTAGTAACCTAAGAGATCTTTCACAGATTTCAGGGTCAGAAATATTTCTCCATCCAAATAATCCTAAAGGCTATCAAGTTATATATAAAAACAATAAGAGACTAGCTCTAGGTGGTGGTATAAGTGCTGGACCAGGAGGCTTCCTATGCCTAAGGGTCGGTCTAAAATTAGGGCTCTCCGTTGAAAAAAACTTCACCTATCTAAGACATGTTAAGACAATGAAGGAAGCTAATGCTGTTGGCTCTATATTTAACCCTTCTATTCCATTGGATATTGAAAATATAAATAAGTTTCTTCAACCTAACGATAAACTCATTTTTAAAAGAAAGGGTGGATTATTCTTTGATGTATTCGTAGCAACTGGAGTCGTCCTAAAAGCTGGATTATCTGGCTCTATTAAATCAAGTTGGGAAGTTAAACTTAAACGTCTTGCAAATAACAATTCTGAAGGGCCGCTC
>Ga0222719_10004535_pt1 | contig 12181 bp, 11 predicted proteins | sample C33_34DmetaG_FD_165039 | JGI IMG/M metagenome (GOLD analysis project Ga0222719, IMG submission 165039) | Estuarine water microbial communities from San Francisco Bay, California, United States - C33_34D | ecosystem: Environmental > Aquatic > Marine > Unclassified | place: USA: California...
GGGTCGAGCAGATTGAAGCTGCATCGTTTTCGAGCGGAGAGCGGGTCTGGCACCTGCCGCTTCCCGGTGACTACATGAAGATGTGCGACTCGGCGATTGCCGACATGAAAAATATCGGCGGCCCCCCTGGCGGCGCGCTGACCGCAGGACTGATCCTCCAGCAGTTCGTCGGCGACGGGATCCCGTGGGCGCATCTCGACATCGCCGGCCCGGCGTTCACCGATGTCGAGGACGGCGAGTGGAGTAAGGGCGGTACCGGCTTCGGCGTGCGTCTGCTGGCGGATCTCGCCTCGAACTTCCAGAAGCCCTCCTGACGGCCCCTGCAGGAAAACGGCGAATAGCGGCCCCGTAGGGCCGCTATTCAACCAACAACGATGCCTTAGTCGAGGTTTGAACTGACTTCGGAGAACTTCTCCGATGCCGTTTGACCAAGAAGCGTCACGGCGGCAATGCACACAACAGCGATGAGTGCCACCAGAAGGGCGTACTCAACGAGGCTGGCGCCACGGTCGTTGTCAACCCGGCTGGTGATCCAGGCGGAGAAGAACTGATAGGTGGTGGTCATTCGGGTGGACTCCCTGTGGAATTTGTTACCACCTAGCGGTGGCAAACCGACATCATGACGATCGGCACAGGAAGCATAGATCCTTAGGGTTTTTTCTGCATCTATTCCTTTGAAGGATCGTGACTCGTCCGTGGCAAGACATCTCGGGAAGTCGATTTGCGGCGATTTCCCCTATCTCATGCAGCCTCTGGGCCGTGCTCGGCAGCGAGTCGGTGGCGCTCCCAAGCCCAGTTCACCGCTTCAGCTGCGATGGAATCTGGGACTTTCCACCGATCGAGCTGACGCTGGGTTTCGTCAAATCCGTCACCGCACTCGATCAGGCTCAAGGCAAGTCGTCGAGCACGGGCGCGATGTTCGTGGCCGGCCGTGCTGGCCTCGATGAGGCGGAGATGCTCGGTCGCCAGTTGGGCTGGTAGGCGTTCGATCTGCGCGCGGTTGAGAGGAGGAAGACGATGCCGAATATCAAGCTCGCGTCGACCGGCGGCGCGAGCTGCGCCGAATCGGCACGCGCGTTGAAGCGATCGGGAAAGAGCGCTGTTTCGCCCTCCTTTGTGCCCGATGCCGAGCTGGGCAGCCACATCGTCGAGGTTGACCTCGGCTTCTCCGCGCCCGGCGTCGAGTTCGTCGGTGAGTGCGCGAAGGAGCAACGTGGTCGATGGCCCGAGGATCCCGAGCCAGAATCGTTCGACGTAGCGGGACCGGGCATCGTGGCCGAGCTGGTCGATCAGTGGGTCGTGCCAGCGGCGAATGTGGAGCGTCGTGAGGGCAGGCTCGTCGGTCGGCCGGATTGGTTGCAAAGTCATCGGTTCCCTTTGTGGGTAAAGCAGGCGCGGGGAAGCGATTACTCTATTTCATAGTATTTGATGTCTTCTTGTCAAGGCTTTCGTCGCTGTGTAGTCGCTCAGCGCAGCTGGTAGCCGTCCCCGCTGAGCGGTTCTGACTTCATCGGGCGTGTCTGTCGCAACGCTTCAGTTCTCAACACTGTTGCCCTTCGAAGTTCGCTCATGGGGTGCAGCGGTCGACCCGAGGACAACGGGCGGGTCGACCGCTGGGTACTCTTCGCCCATGGATGATCCGACCACAAACGCTGAGAACGAGGCTGCTATCGAGCAAGCCGCTCGATTCGTCGACGATGCCGAACGGATCTCTGTGCTCACCGGAGCGGGCATCTCGACCGATTCAGGGATTCCGGACTTTCGCGGCCCCCAAGGGGTGTGGACCAGAGATCCGGCCGCCGAGCGAGCATCGAATATCCAGTATTACGTGAGCGATCCCGACGTCCGGAAGGCCAATTGGGAGCGCCGCGCAACCGGCCAACTCTGGGCCGACGTCGAACCCAACGACGGCCACCGAGCCCTGGTCGAGCTCGAACGTCGCGAGAAGCTACACACGCTCATCACTCAGAACGTCGACGAATTGCATCAGCGAGCCGGATCGTCGCCCGACCGGGTCGTCGAGATTCACGGCACGACCCGCAAGGCGATGTGCCTTGAGTGTGAGTGGCGTGACGATATCGAAGTGGTGCTTGATCGGGTTCGAGCGGGCGACGCTGACCCCGCGTGCGAAAAGTGCGGCGGCCTGCTGAAATCGGCGACGGTGAGCTTTGGACAATCGATCGACGCTGTTGATCTGCAGCGGGCCCAGACGGCGGCGTTCGAGTGCGACTTGTTCCTTGCGGTCGGCACAACGCTTGCGGTGTACCCGGTCAACGAGACGGTACCGATCGCCAAGCAGTCTGGAGCGAAGATCGTGATCCTCAACGGGGAGGAGACAGCGCTGGACTCGCTCGCTGATGTCGTCGTCAATGCTGATATCAGCAGCGCCCTACCCAGGATCGTGCGCGCCGACCTAGCCTGAGGCCATGGCCACGTTCCGCGATCTCCTTCGCGCTGCGAAGGAGTCGATCCGAGAAGTCGACGTCGACGGTGGTGCAGCACTCCTCGACCACGGTCACGTTTTGCTCGACGTTCGCGAACCCGACGAGTATGAGCAGGGTGCGATCCCCGGCTCGATCCATATTCCTCGCGGCGTGCTCGAGACGACGATCGACGGTCTCATCGGTAGCCATGACACTCCAATCGTCGTGATGTGTGCCGGAGGCGCACGCTCAGCGCTCGCCGCCCAGACGCTCGGCCACCTCGGGTACACCGATGTCGTGTCGATGGACGGCGGATTCAACGGTTGGAAAGACGCTGGCAAACCCTGGGGTACACCGCGCACGCTCGACGCGGCCGGCCGAAACCGCTACCAGCGGCATCTGTTACTTCCCGAGGTAGGAGAGAAGGGGCAGCTTGCGCTGCTCGACGCAAAGGTGCTGCTCCTCGGTGCAGGCGGCCTGGGTTCGCCTGCTGCGCTCTACCTCGCAGCGGCAGGTGTTGGCACGATCGGGATCGTCGACATGGATGTTGTCGACGAATCGAATCTGCAACGACAGATCATCCATCGCCTCGACCGGGTGGGTGAGCGCAAGGTCGACTCTGCGAAGGCCGCCATCGAGGCGCTCAACCCCGACGTGACGGTCGTTGCTCATCATGCCCGACTTGCGGCCGAGAATGTGATGGGGATCATCGACGGCTACGACGTAATCATCGACGGCACCGACAACTTCCCGGCTCGCTACCTGCTCAACGACGCCTCCGTCAAAGCTGGTATCCCGGTGGTTCACGGTTCGATTTTTCGTTTCGAGGGTCAGGTCAGTGTCTTCGACCCTCGAAACGGCCCGACCTACCGTGACCTTCTCCCAGAAGCCCCCCCAGCTGAGTTTGCGCCGTCGTGTGCCGAAGCCGGGGTGATCGGTGTGCTTCCCGGCATCATCGGCAGTCTGCAGGCGCTCGAGGCAATCAAGCTCATCCTCCGGATCGGTGAGCCGATGATCGGCCGCCTCCTCGTATTCGATGCCCTCGATCTGTCGTTCCGAGAGTTCAAGCTCAACGTCGATCCGACCAACGAGGTCACGTGGGAGAACCGCAGCCGTGTCGACGTGGTCGATCTCGACGGGCTCTGCATGCCTGCGCTTCGCTCGGGCTGACCGCTGCAACCGCGATCGGTGCGGACTGCACCGATACGCTCATGCGGTCCTCCGCCGCACCCCTTGGGAGCCACCATCCGTCAGCTGATCACGCAGCTCCGTGACCGCAGCCCGTTGCCCGCCGGAACTACTCCGATCGTGCTCGGGCTCGTGATCAACGGTTTGAGCACGTACGGCTTCTTGGTGCTCACCCACAGGGCGGTGGGTGACGAGGCCTACGGTGGCCTCGCGGTGCTCTGGGCGCTCGTCTACATTCTCGGACCGGGTTTGTTCCAGCCACTCGAACAGGAACTGGCGCGAGCGACGGCGGCCCGCGGCTCCCGGGGCGAGGGTAGTGCTCCCGTGCTCCATCAGGCCGCCAAGGTTGGGGTCATCGCTCTTTCGGTGGTGTTCATCGGGGTGCTCGTGTCGTGGCCGCTCGGCTTGGCCGGGATGCTCGACAACCGCGTCGATCTGCTGATTGCGCTTCTGCTCGGCCTCGCTGCGTTCGCCATCGCCGAACTTTGTCGTGGCATCCTTTCGGGCCGACACAAGTTCAACGCGTACGGCCGCTACTTTGCAGCCGAAGGTACGAGCCGCATGCTCATCGCCGTCGTTCTTGTCGTGCTCGGCGTCGAGGTTGTCGGGATCTACGCGATGACCATGGCCGCTGCCTTTCTGTTGGGGACCCTTGCAGCCGTCTGGTGGGTACGCCCGTTCGTTCATCCCGGCCCCGATTCGCAGCTGAGTGAGATCACCCCGGCATTGGGCTTGCTGCTTGCGACATCGATCTGCGAGGCGTTCTTGCTCAATGTCGGCCCGGTTGCGGTCTCGATCATTGGTGACGAACTCGGAGAAGAGGCCCCCGGTGTTTTCCTCAACGGCCTGATCATCTCGCGGATCCCCCTCTTTTTCTTCCAAGCGGTGAAGGCATCGCTGCTCCCCGCATTGACCAAGAGTGCTGCCGACGGCGACCTGAACGGGTTTCGCGAGGTCCAGTTGCGCTTGGTCGGTGCGGTGCTCGTCGTGGCCGGCTGCTCGACGGTTGCCATTGCGTTCATGGGACCGTGGCTCGTCGAGTTCTTGTTCTCCGAGCACACCCTCGGCCATCGCGATCTCGCCCTCCTGTCTGCGTCGGGCGGCGGTTTGATGGTGCTGCTGTCGCTGTCGCTGGGTCTCGTCGCACTCAACCACACCCGGCTTGCCATCGTGGGTTTCGTCGCTGCGGTCATCACCTTTCCGATCGCGCTGCAGTTCGCCAATGCGCCGTTCCTCCAGGTCGAGATTGGCATGTTGGCAGCGGTGGTCGTCGGCGCGTCAACCCACGCAGCACTGTTGCGGTTCGAGTTCGGCCGGCATCGCGCGGCCGGGCGCATGTCGTCAGCGGTGTAGGTTCCGAAGTCATGAAGGGACTGATCCTCAGCGGCGGTGCCGGGACCCGACTCCGGCCCATCACCCACACCAGCGCGAAGCAGCTGGTCCCGATCGCCAACCAGCCGATCCTCTTCTACGGCATCCGCGACATGGCGGATGCGGGGATCACCGATATCGGCATCGTCATCTCGCCGGTAACAGGAAGCGAGATTCGCGAGGCAGTTGGGGATGGCAGCGACTTCGGCGTGACCGTGACGTGGATCGAGCAGCCCGAGCCGCTCGGGCTCGCCCATGCTGTCTTGGTGGCCCGTGACTACTTGGTTGACGACGAGTTCGTGATGTACCTCGGCGACAACATGCTTGAGCAGGGGCTTGCATCGTTTGTTGAGCGATTCGACACGGCACGACGCGCTGCACGGTCGCCGAAACTTGGCGAAGCGCCGGTCGGTGCGCCGTCTGCCCAGATTCTCCTGGCCAAGGTCGACGACCCGTCGTCGTTCGGTGTCGCCAACCTCGACGCCGAGGGCCGTGTGATCGGGCTGGTGGAGAAGCCTGATGATCCGCCGTCTGACCTGGCCCTCGTCGGGGTCTATCTCTTTGATGCTTCGATTCACGAAGTCATCGAGACCATCACGCCGTCCGAGCGAGGTGAACTCGAGATCACGGACGCAATCCAGGCGTTGCTCGACACCGGGCGGGTCGTTCACCACGAGGTCCTCACCGGTTGGTGGATCGATACCGGGAAGAAAGATCCGCTGCTCGAATGCAATCGGTTGGTGCTCGGCACGCTCGAACGGCGCATCGGGGGCACGGTCGATGACTCGTCATCGGTCGACGGACGCGTCGTGATCGAGTCCGGGGCCCGGATCGTAAACTCGACGATTCGCGGGCCTGCCATCATCGGCGAGAACACCGTTGTCGAGGACTCCCACGTCGGTCCGTTCAGCTCGATCGGTCCCGACTGCCGGATCGTGCGGAGCGAGGTCGACAACGCGGTAGTGCTCCGTGGAGCTGTCGTGTCCGACATCGCGCGGCTGACCGATTCACTCGTCGGGCGCGACACCGTGATTCGGCGGGGTGATGCCCGGCCGCGCGCAGTGCGCATGATGCTCGGCGACAACTGTCAGGTGGAGGTCGAGTGATGGCCACGGTTCGTCCGATTCCTCAGATTGCCGATGCCTTTCGGGTCGAGCCTGTCGTGCACCACGATGAGCGCGGTCTCTTCGTGGAGACATACCGAGAAGAGTGGTTCCCTGATGCAGCACCGATGGTTCAGGCAAACCGCGGCGACCGGACCGCCGGAACAGTGGTCGGTCTGCACTTTCACCTCCACCAGGCTGACTACTGGTACGTGCCCAACGGCACGGTTCGAGTGGTGCTCTTCGACATTCGCGAGGGGAGCCCAACCGAGGGCCGAAGTTGGACGTCCGATCTCGGAGTGCAGCCAGACGGTTCGCACTGTCACGACGGCGTCTACATCCCTCGTGGGGTCGGTCACGGGTTCGCCGCTCTCACCGATGCGACGCTCTCGTATCTCGTCGACGGGTACTACAACCCCGACGATGAGCTCGGCGTGGCGTGGAACGATCCGGAGATCGGTGTCGACTGGGGTGTGATCGATCCGGTGCTCTCCGGTCGTGACCAGGCCAATCCGAAGCGGATCGACCTGCCGACATCGTTACGGCCCCGATACCCCTTGATAGGCGGCTGACGTGCGTATCTTCGTCACCGGTGGCGCTGGGTTCATTGGTTCGAACTACGTGCGCCGCTTGATCGCCACCACCGATGACGAAATCGTCATCTTTGACGCCCTGACCTACGCAGGACATGTCAGCACGATGTCGGACCTCCTCGTCGATCCACGGGTCACGTTCATCCGCGGTGACATCACTGATCGCAACGCTGTCGAAACAGCCATGGCCGACTGTCGGCATGTCGTGCATTTCGCTGCGGAGTCCCACGTCGACCGGTCGATCATCGGGCCGGACGCCTTCGTCGCCACAAACTGCGGCGGCACCAACGTGGTGTGTGACGTCGCTCGCCAGCATGAGGTGGAACGTTTCGTCCATATCAGCACCGATGAGGTGTACGGCTCGGTCGAGACGGGATCGTCGCTGGAAACCGATCCGCTGGCACCACGGTCCCCCTACAGTGCCTCAAAGGCGGCGAGTGACCTCATCGCGTTGAGCTACCACACGACCTACGGATTGCCGGTAGTGATCACCCGCTCGTCGAACAACTTTGGGCCGTACCAGCACCCCGAGAAGCTCATCCCGCTGTTCACAACCAACCTCCTCGCCGGTCAGACGGTGCCTCTCTACGGCGACGGTGAGAACGTGCGCGACTGGTGCCCTGTGGCCGACAACTGCGAAGCGATCGATCTCGTTGCGCGAACCGGAAACCCGGGTGAGATCTACAACATCGGTGCTGGCTACGAGTTCACGAACCGTGAGATCACTGCTCGTCTTCTTGAACACACTGGGCGAGACCTGTCTGCCATCGACCTGGTCGATGACCGTCCCGGGCACGATCGCCGCTACTCAGTCGACACGTCGAAGCTTCGGTCGCTTGGGTGGGTCGGGCCGTCGGACTTTGCGGAGGCGCTCGAAACGACGGTGGGGTGGTACCGCGACAACGCCGCATGGTGGGAGCCGATCAAGGCGGGCTCATGACGATCCTCGTCACGGGCCGAGGTGGCATGCTCGCCAGTGACTTGGTGGCGGAGCTTGAAGCGCGCGGGATGCCGGTGATCTCGACCGGTCGACGCGAACTAGACCTTTCGGCGCCCGATGACATCGCCGCCGCAGTCACCTCCATCCGGCCCTCCATCATCATCAATACGGCCGCCGACACCGACGTGGACGGTTGCGAGAGCCGCGAAGCAGCTGCGCTGACGGTAAATGGCACAGCCGTTGGTGCTCTGGCGAACGTTGCTGGCGATATCGGTGCCCATTTTGTGACCCTGTCGACCGACTACGTCTTCGACGGGAAGAAATCTGGCCCCTACACCGAGGCCGACCGCCCAAACCCTGCCTCTGCCTATGGACGAACCAAACTTCGAGGTGAAGAACTCGCTGGCGAGAGCAGCACGATCGTCCGGACCGCATGGCTCGCCGGTACCCACGGCCCGAACGTCGTCCGAACTGTCTTGCGTCTGCTGGCGGGCGATAGCTCCCTGCGTTTCGTCGACGATCAACGAGGGTCGCCGACGTTCGCTCGGGATTTGGCGGTCGTGGTAGCTGATTTGGCTCTCGAACGAATCCCTGGTGTCTTTCACGTGACCAATGCTGGAGCCGTGACGTGGTTCGAGTTCGTGCAGGAAATCGCTCGCCAGACCGGAGCGGATCTGAACCGGATCGAGCCGATTGCTTCGGCCGACCTCGACCCGCCGCGGCCAGCACCACGCCCCGCCAACTCCGTTCTCGACAACGCCGCCTGGCGCTCGAAAGGCGGCGCGGCAATGCGGCCCTTCGAAGCTGCGTTGTCGGAACTACTCGCCGAGTTGGGCTGAGCCGGCAAGGCCAGGCCGAGAAAGCTCTGAAGCTGGCTGGGATCGACGTCGCAGTCGAACGCCATATGCCCAAGATGGGCTGCCCCGAAGCTGTTTGGACTGGAGTCGTCGTTGAGGCTGCCGATCGGCGAGCTGTTTGGAGTCGAAGGGGTCAACAACCGCCGACCATGCGGTTTCGCAGCGTTATTGCGAAGGGTTGGAAAAACGGATCCAGCGCAACGGTCATTGCCTCATTGTTGACGGCAGGGCAATGCCCGTTGCGAACGCTTCGGGTTTGCCGGCGAGGCGGAACAGGAACGTGGCCGCCTCGGCCCGCGTTACCGGGTTGTCCGGTGAGAATGTTGTCTCTGTGGTGCCTCTGGTGATGCCGTGGTACAGCATCCAGTGGATGGCGTTGGCATCCCACGGCTGAATATCGATGAACCGGTCGTCGATCGGTGCTGGCGGGTTTCCAGCGAGGCGCCAGAGGAACTTGGCCCATTCCCATCGGGTGACGATTCGGTCTGGCGCAAAATCGGTTTCATTGACACCGAGGGTGATCTTTTTGTTCGCCATCCACGAAACTGCGTCGGCGTAGTCGGCGTCGGGATCGACATCTCGGAACTCGAGCGGCGTTGAGGGTTGCGGTGCGTCCGAAAAGCCCCAGATGAAGGTTGCTACCTCGGCACGGTCCATCTGACGGGAGGGGGCGAAGAAATTGTCGCCGACATCGGCCGTGATCCCCTCGATTGTCGACCAGTAAATGCCGTCGGCCGCCCAATGGTCGAGTGGGACGTCCTCGAACGGTTCGATCGGCGGAGGAGCAACCCGGAGGTGACTCGAGCGCGGGTAGTCCTCGCAATCGAAGTCGATGCTGGGATCGGCATCGTCCTCCTGGCAGCCGTTGACGATCGCCCATCGGATACTGCTGCCGCTCACGATCCGACCACCTGGCTTGTCCGAACCGACGATGGTCGCCGTGATGTCGTTGACGCGGCCCGACGGAACCGGATCGTTGAAGGTGATGGATTGCACGACCCCGACACTGAAGTTGTCGCGAGCGAACCAGCGACTGAGGGCTTCACGGGTGTAGGAGAACTGTCGAAACGGGAACGGGTTCTGTGGGTTGCCATCGACGTCGAGCGCTGCATCGAACGGATCGGGTTTGGCGATGTGGAACGGTTCGGGGTTGGCGAAGGGATCTTCCGACGCTGCGGTATGACCCCCATTCGACGAGCTGTAAAAGGTGCGCACGATCTTGTCGTCGTAGACGACGACCTGGCCGGCGGTTGCCGAGGCCGCTGCGAGCCGCGACTCGTACTCGATGGCGTTGCCGTACCGGTCTTCGTAGCCGTCATAGACCTGATCTTGGACACTGTCGAACACGTCGAAGCTCCAGCCGTCGTACGCCGGATCGTCCAGTGTTCGTCCGTTACGGCGAGCGATCGCTTGGGCAACTGCATAGCTGCGGGCTGCGATCGCCTGTGCCTTCAGCGCTTCGTCGGGCCAGCCCGGCGGAACCTCATCGATACCTTGGAGGTACTCCTCCAAGGGAAGCTGCAACACTACGAAGACTGAGTCGGGCGTCGATCCATTCGCAGTGTCGCGACCGACCAGTGTGAGATCACCCGCATCGTGCGCCCCCTGAGGACCGACGTCGTCAACGATGTCGATGATGGCGCCCTCGGGTCGCTCAATCGTGGCAGTGCTGGCAATACAACCCACGCAGACGTCTTCGTCCGAACCATCGAGTTTGACGATCCAGTACCACTCGTCGTCAGCATCGGTCACGCTGTTCGACGAGCCGGCAACCTGACCCGCCTGCTCGACGTAGATGGAATTTGCAGTGTGAACGTTTTCTTCGTTGAACCGCAGAGTGAGAAGTGCTCCGTCTCGCGCTGTGACCGTGACCCCGTCGGGACGGTCGAACGACTGGTAGCCCGGGCTCAGACGGACTCGGATTCCTTGGCCAAGAAAGTCCTCGAGTTCGGCGCCACGATTCTCAATCGTCGTGCCATCGAAGTAGAAGGCCAGGATGTCCTCGGCCGAGTGGCCGGCCTCAGCTCGTCCGAGCGCACCGAATTGGCTCATGCCGACGCCATGGCCAAACCCACCGCCTTCAAAGGTGATGTACGTCTTATCGTGATCGGCGCTTGCGGGGTCAACCGAGGTCAGCGCAAGTCCGAACGAAAGGAGGCTCAGGGTGATGATTCGTGTGAGTGAGGGCCGAAACATCGTGTTTCTCCGTTGGCGGACCGCCCGCACCGGACGTTGAGACGCTAGCCGACGGCCGAGGGGAAGTGGCGTCATCACGGGCTCGTCAAGGTCCAGATGACCCCGGGGACTGAGTGGCTACGCTGAGGGAGTGCGGCTTCGCGATTTTGTCATCATCGCGGCGGTCCTGTTGTTTCCGTTCGTACCCAGCGCATCTGCCGCAACGGCGGCGGGTTCCTCGGGCGAGGCTACGTACGTTCTCACTCCGGGGCAGACCACCGACATCGATACGCTCGCTGCGACGCTGGTGGCCGAAGGAGTCGAGGTCGTTGGGCTTTTGGGCGAGGTCGGACGCCTCATCGTGAACACCGAGCGCGACGTCGGTGAACTCCTCGTACTCCCCGGTGTGGAAGCCGTTCGCCCGAGCATCGGACTCATCCCGTCGCTCTCAGAGTCGACCCATGTCGTCGAGTCAGACGTCGCCGCTGATCTTGGGTACACCGGCGCAGGCAAAGCCGTCGTAGTCATCGACTCCGGCGTCGAAACGTCTCATCCGGCCCTGGCCGAGGCTGTTATCCACGAGGCTTGCTTTCTTCACGGCACCGCAGGCGGGGTATGCCCAGGATCTGGCGAGGTCTCGGGTGTTGGACCTGGCAGCGCTGCTCCGTGCGTCTCGTCTGCCGTGCGCTGTGCCCATGGGACCCACGTCGCCGGAATAGTGGCCTCGCGTGATGACAACCGGCCCGGTGTCGCGAGAGGCGCGACGATCATCGCCATCCGCGTCATGGCTGAAAACGGTTCGATCGGTTCAGCAGGGGTTCTTGCTGCGCTCGATCACGTGGCGTCGTTGGCTACCAGCTACGACATCGTTGCGGTGAACATGAGTCTTGGCACGTTTCGAAACCCATGCACCGACCCCGACATGTCGGCGGCCGTTGCTGGGCTCGCTGATCTCGATATCGCAGTCATTGCCGCATCGGGAAACGGGCCCTTCACCGCGGTCGCCTATCCGGCGTGTCTGCCCGGCATCATCGCAGTCGGTTCGTCCGAGCTGGAGGGCGCCGGGCGCATCGTGAGCGATTTCACCGGCTACGAAGGTGATCTCGACTTCGTCGCACCGGGCCGCTCGATCGAGTCGACCGTCACGGCAGCCGAAGACCCGACGGGGTTCGCCCAAAAGACAGGTAGTTCGATGGCCGTGCCCCATCTCGCCGGCGCGCTTGCGGTTCTCGCAGAAGCGCACCCGAGTTGGTCGACCGAACGACTCGTGGGATTGCTCACCTCTACCGCTGCGTCGGTTCCGCGCCTCGACCGGAACGAGCTCGCGGGGCGCTACGCCGAACCACGACTGGCGGCTGCTGTCGGTTTCGAGCCATTCGTTGATTCGGGCTCAGCGTTCTCACAGATAGCGAGAGATTGGTCGAAGGCCACTGGCGTGTCGCAGGGAATCGGTGGGGGAGCGTTCGGTCACGACCGATTGATGACTCGTGCCGAGATTGCCACCGTACTCTGGCGTCTGTTCGACGAACCC
>Ga0222719_10004536_pt1 | contig 12178 bp, 19 predicted proteins | sample C33_34DmetaG_FD_165039 | JGI IMG/M metagenome (GOLD analysis project Ga0222719, IMG submission 165039) | Estuarine water microbial communities from San Francisco Bay, California, United States - C33_34D | ecosystem: Environmental > Aquatic > Marine > Unclassified | place: USA: California...
CCAAAACGAACCAATTTAATTTGATCTCCTTGACGCGCAAGAACCGCAAACTTCTTTTTGCCGCCTGAAGTCCTTTTCGGTTTATTAAAACCGGAGAACGACTCGCCACGGTAAGTGACTCTGCCGCCCTCGGTTCTTTTAGCGTCCTTAGTGGAGGCCATTAGGCGTACTCTTTGATCAGTTCCAAAATCACGGTGTAAGTATCAGTATTACCCGCTCCTATTGTCGTAAACAGAATGTCTCCTGTTACACCAGAACCGGCATTGTTTGGAATGCCGGTAAAAGAAGAGTAGTCGTGGAAACCATTGGAGTCTGGCGACAACCCGATAATCAAAGTGTTTGCGGTTGCATCATTCAGAAGCTCAACGCCCATGCCAACACACTGCCACCAAATCTTAGCCACGGTTACTTTCGTGCAAGCTTTACCAGCAGAGTTAGCGGTCAAGGCTGAGACATCAACCTTGACCACGTTGGTCTCGCCAGTTCCGTCAGAGATATTTGTAAACTTCAAGACGGCTTTGCGTTCGCCGTCTTGAATAGTTTGTGAAGTGACTGCATCAGCCATTATTACTCTCCTGAGTTATAGCGTTAAGCGTCAGCGAAAGGAGTAACAATCGTTCCAGAGCCTAGCAATAACGTGTTGTGTACCAAATAAGTAGCAGCGTCGATAGCAGTTACCTGAACAACACTACCCACAAGACCGCCTTTTGTGGATCCGTTTAGGGTCATAACATCGTTAGATGCCGCAGGAATAAATGCTTTCTTCGCGCCGTCATCTACAGCGACGATTACAGCGCCCTTGAACTTATCAGTGCCGTCAGTCTTGATGTCAAGATCGGTTGCTGCGGTTTCTAAATAAAAGTAGAAAGAAGCGCCAATGTTATTTTCTTGATCAGGTGAGGTCGGATCGGTTGGTGTTACTGAAGAAATTGCAGGCAAAGTAAACTTGCCGTCAGCATCGTTTAATAAAATAATTTTACCAGCGTGAGCTGCAACGGTTAGTGTGGTGTCAGCAGATAAGCTAACACTGCTGTTTACACCGGCAGTAATAAAACCGGCTAAAGATTTAACGGGTCCAGAAAAAGTAGTTTGCGCCATTATATTCACCTCTTACGAAAGGATTCGCCCCATTGTCTTCGTAACGTCCGCTGAGCCGGTCAATAGGGCTAATTTATCTCAGGTCAATGACATTCTAGGTCAATATTGAGACAAAAAAAAGGGGCCGTTTGGCCCCTTCGTTTTAGGCTCCTTGAGAGCCGTAAATACCTCTCCAATCGGACCAACCGAATGAATAACGCTCTCGCGCCTTATATCGGATGTTTCCGGTGGTGAAGTCTGGTTCCATAGAAGTTTCCATCGAAGTACGCTGGAACATCTTGAGACCTTCGCCTTGGTCTGTAACAGAGGTCAACAGGAAGAAAGCATCTGGGTCGTTCAGATAGTGGTTAACAGTGTAACCACCGGGCAGAACGCCAGTGTTTCGGATCGCGTTAACGTCATTATCAGCAGTCCCAGATCGCTTGTCAGAATTCAAGATTCTGTCCGCAACGAATACCAATTGTGGAGGAACGACTAGCTTAGTCGCCTGAACCGAAATGGTCAGTCCTCGATCATCGGTGAAAGTGCTGATGTCGATCAAAGCATCTTCAAGTGAAGTTTCATTGAGGTCAGCCATCGTTACTGCCCGGTTAGCAGCGTTACCGCCACCAGCCAGAGGGTGAGCTGTGTTGATCAATGATACGCCGTCACCGCCAGTGTAAGTACCAGAGAAAGCGTTATTCAGCACGTCAGCGCCTTTAACTTCCTTAGTATTTGACATTGAGCGAGCAAGTGCTTTCACATATCGCTTACCGAGTGAGTCATACAAATTATCTTCTACTGCTTCATCCGTCCATAAGTCATTGTTTTAATGACTTTTTTGTTCAGGCCAAGTCGCTAATTTGACCCCGTTCTTTTTAGAACCGCTGCATGTCGCCATGCAGATCAGACTATATCTTCAACCGTTCTGGTTGGATGGCGCTTCCACTCGCTTGAGTGTACTCCCTTTCGGGATAGTCGTTGCACGTTCCTCTTTCGAGGCTTCGCTCAGGATTGTCTTCGTGAGATGTTCCCTGAATTCACCATCTTATGTCCTGCGTATTCCTACGCAGCGCGTCCACGGATATTATCAAACGCGAATGCTAACGCAATTGTTTCATGCGTATAGCGAGCAGAGTAAGACTCAGAGGCATTGTCAAAAACAACGCCCTGACCTTCAGTTTTTGTTGGTGCCGAACCAAAACCAGTGATTAACACCTCTTCTTCAAAGGCACGTTGAGAATCTTCGATTGCGTAGATTTCTTCGTACTCTCGGTCGTATGAATCATACGACATACCAAAAAGGCTATTTAAACCCGGTTCCAATTCCTTGGCTAATTGCGCTCTTGAAATTGCCATTAGTCAGTCTCCTTATGCTAGACCAGCAGATTTAACACCGGCAATGTGGTTTTGGATAACCACAAGGACGTTAGTGTTAGCACTTGCTACGTCATCGTTATCGGGATCTTGAGAAATGTCCAGAGCTTTCAACGGCAAGGTTGTTGCAGTTGCGCCAGTGGTCACATCAAGTTCCACATTTGATCGGCCAGAAGCTGTATCACCAGTGGTGGATTGGTCAACAATATCAAAATTGCCGAACAAATCCGCTACAGGGAAAGCTGCATCAGCTTGAACAGCAAAGACGGTCATGGGATCGTCTATGATGAAAGCAATGATGTCTGATGCCGCGATTGAACCGGGGTAGTAGTTAGAAAAAACCTGCTCACCGGATGTGGGGTCTGTGTATTGACACCCGTTAAAAACCCCGACTACGGGGACAGTGCTACTAGCTGCGGCTCGTTCGATACCGCCTCCGGTTACTTGCTTAACAAGATCTCCTTGGAAAATCTTGCCGCTCAAACCAGAAGCAATACGGTATCGACTTTGGCCACCAGAATAGGGAGCACCACCCATCATACGGACGGGGCGTAAACCAAAGGCTGCGTCTTTGTTAGCCATTGTTCTTCTCCTTTAGACTTATCGTCTGCCAAATGTTACGGAGGAGTCTCGCTGGGGGTCATACTTGACGTAACGTGAATCGCTGCGGGTTTCGTTAAACATTGTGTTATCTAATGCGTCCCGAGCCGCTTGGTTCTTATCGTTATAATAAGCATTCCGCTCTTCAATCGTTTCATCTGGAATTTTCGCCAGCAATAATCCTTCATTGTAAATGACGCCAGCGTGTCTACCGGAATCCATTGTGGGAAGCTCCCACTCTGGAGGTAAGTCTGATGCTGTTACCAGCTCCCAACCTTCCCTTAACCTTCGACTTACGTTTGCTCGATCTTCCGCGCCTAACATTGATTCTCGGATCCACCTATAGGTGTAACCGGGAGGTGAGGGCGGAGTTTCCAGCTTACGAACTGGTCGCCACGGTCTACGTCGAGCCTTTTTATCGTGCGTCTCGGAATCACGCGAAGCGCGGGTTTTAGCTGTGTCTGTCATTATCTTGCCTCCCTTTGAGCAATTTTTTGCTTTTCTGATGCTACACGTTTAAGCCAAGCTTCCTCGGACATATTGTGTGGCTTCAAACCACGGAGGCGCTGAAGTTCTGACTGAGTGAACTTAACACCACGCTTGTTGCCTTGTGTTTGTTGCCGACCAGCAGGGCTGGCGGAAGCGACTCTTTGCACAGCGGGTCTATCTTCCTTTTTACCGGCTTTCGGTTCTGACCTTAAATCAGGATAGATCCGAAAAACTCTTGTGTCCAATTCATTGTAATACTCTTCGGAGTCTGGTTCAAACCCCTCATTAATCAGGTTGAAATGCGTAAAATACGCAAACTGAGTTGCCTGAAGGTTTTCCTCGTTCTCAGAATCACCGTACCACTGATTTTGATCGTGCCAAGATAAAGCCTCATTTGTAGGCTTGATCTCTTGCTGAGGCGCTTGCGCCTGATCTTGATAAGCTTGATAATTTTCTTGCTGAGGAGCGACTTGCTGCTGTGATGACTGAGTGTGCCTAGATTTGGCAACTCGAAGCTTTTCCTTCTGAATTGCAATGTCATTCTTTAGCGTATCAGCTTTTGATATTAGATCAGCATCACCAGAACGAATAGCCTTTCGATAAATATCGTCGATCTGGCTTTCTTTGCTCAGTAAGGCTTCTTCCTCTTTTTGAAGAACTGTGCTTTGCTGAACCACGGAATGTTGACGATAAGCGTTCAACTCCTGATCTTTTTGCAGCGCTAGTTGCTCAAGGTATTGAGCACGTTCTTCGGCTTGTTTGGTTTTTTGATTTAGCTTGTTAATCCGTTTGCTAACCGATTTGGTGTAGCGCTCAAGCTCGTCATCACTGTTGACTGCCCCGCCTTCCTGACCTTCGGGTGGATCTTCAACAATTTGAACTTCAATTTCTTCTTCTACCGCGTTTTGATTTTCTACACTCATCGCCAGCTACTCACTATGTCTTCAGGATTTAGGATAGTGCCAATAACTTCGTCATCGTTTATGATGCGAACCTCATCACCATCGTCCAACTTGAAACGAGCGCCTGCGTAACGTCCAATAAGAACCCAGCTACCCTCGTCGCACCAAGGTTTGTCACCAAACTTCTCGGTATCTGCATAACAAAGTGGTCCCTTTTTAACAACATAAGCAACGACTGTTGCTAATGATTCCCGGTCCACGGTTTCTTTTGTCAGATGAATGCCACCCTTACTCGTCCTTTTCCCAACATAGGGAATTACAAGCATCCGCCAACCAGACGGACTTGGCATACGCTCCAATACGCTTTTGTCCAACAAGGAAGGATCTAAAACAAGATCATCCTTCTGAACGAAAGCCGATTCAATCGACGGTTTTGACACTAGCGCTCTCCTTTTGCGTAAAAATCTTGAATTGACTGTTCAACCAAGTTTAACGCAGTTAGCTCGCCTTGCAAACTTTTATAATGTTCCATATCTTTGAGCATACCTTCGCACAATGTTTCAACGATCAAACTTCTACGATCAGCAATCATTCGCTTCAAAGATGAGGCTAGGTCAACATCGTCTCTCATACGCGCTCGTAATAATCTAAGCCGCGAGTGGCTGCACCAGTGCCGCGAGTACGCATTTTCTTAACCTTAACCTTGAGCTGGCCTTTAGAAACCGCTCCGCCGTCTTTCATGCCTTTAGCTGTTTTCATGGCAATAGCAACAGCTTGGTCTTGTGGCTTACCTTCTTTTCTTAACATGCTTATATTCCTGCTAATGGTTTTTTTTCCGCTACCCTTCTTCAGAGGCATCGTCCTGCTCCTCAACAACCGATTTTTTCTTAAAAGAAACTTTTGCTTTTGCTTTGGGCTTAGGGCTTTCCTCAGCAGTCTCTGCGACAGCAGCCTTTGGCGCTTCAATTGAAACTGAAGCTTTTACTAGTGCAGCTTCACCTCTTGCAATTCTTTCAACCTTGGCCTTAATTCTTGCCTCATTCGCGGCGTGCCTAAGCTCTTTCTCTTCTTCCATCTTTTCGACGGCAGCTTTTTCGGCATCCCTCATAATTTTTTTGTAAGCCTTCAGCTCTTTTTGACGTTCTAAAACGTAACTCGTTGTCATCTGTAACCTCCGAATTTAGCCTGTAACTCAAGCAACTTTAACTCAGCTTGCTGCTCAAGTCTCTTCATGGCTATATCTAACTTGTCATCTGCTACGTCTTTCTGAACATCAATTCTTTGCTTCGATATTTCAGATTCAAGCAGCTTTTCTTGTTCTCGCTGAGCCTGTTTAGCATCAAATTGCTCTTGATCAGCAACCATCTCCTGTTCACGCAAATCAAGCTCTCTTTGCCTAATTTGGACTAGCGGATCTTCTTCGTTGCCTTGACCAATTGACATCAAAAAATCTTGAGTCAATTGAGCCATGATCGGCGATGAAAAACTTTCAGTAATCATTTGAATTTGACTTGCAACTTGCTGCTGTTGCTCTGGTGGAACCTGCTGCATTTGTTGCTCAAGCTGCTGAACTTGCTGCTGTATTTGTGGCGGCATTTGTTCTTTTGCAATTTGAGTGGACATAAACTGCAAGTGCTGCATGCTGTGAGCAATAATCAACGACTGCATTTGCGGGTTAGATTTAACCACTTCCGTAAGGAATAAAGACCTATGCGTGTCGATATGCGCTTGGTGGTTTTGTGGCTCAAACGCCTGTTGTGGCTGACCTATCATCAAACCGCTGTTTTCGATACCAGCATCAACGGGTGCAGGAACCGGGGGTGGTGGTGGTGGCTGCAAAAGGCTGTCGATGTCATCTACGCCAAGAGCTGCGTACATTCTACGATAAGCCTCGTAGATGCCTTGAGGGCCATGGATTTCTGGATTTGACTGCACAAGCTGCATCAGCTCTTGCGCCATCACAATTCGTTGAGACTGGCTAAAGATGTTGGGATCAGAAACCGGAATGACATCAACGCGGCCATCAAAGTCTGTTTGTTTTACTTGCTGATCGCCATTTGGCGTCTGGTACGGGTACATCGGCGGCAAGTATTCAGCAAACACTTTGGCTAAAAGCTGAAACTCGATTCGCTGCGAATAATGCAATCGCTTGTGAATTGCGCTCATCACCTTGGTGCCGCGCTCTAACAAGGCAACCGTAGTGCCGACCGGCATTGCTTGATTCATGTCGCCAACATTGGTGTCGGCAATTGAAGCAAATCTCTTGCCGGATTCAACCAGCATTCCAAGTAATTGCATCAAGACATTTGAAGGCTCTTTGACAGGAAGCGGAATTAAATTTTCTCGCAACGAACCACCGGTTGTGTCAATATCTCGGAACTCTCCGGGCTGAAGCGGCTCATCCTCATCACGAATTCTCATCCCTCTTGCTTTAAAGCCGGAGGGTAAATTTGCGATGGTCCCGGCATCTATTAGTTGCCGCAGAATGGACGTTGAAGCCTTGGAGAGACCTCCGATCATGTGACTCAAACCAAGGCCGTAAAACCCTAGTCCGGGCAGAAATTTGTACTGAACGAAGTAGTTAATTTTTTGTTTGAGCGGGTCTTGCTCAGCATAATTTCGACGGATTGCCAAAACCTGCTGGCTTTGCTCGTCAATTGTGACGATATACGGAAGCTTTAATCCGGTTGGCTTTCCGTCTGCGCCAACATCTTCATATCCGGGCAAATCCAAGATGGTATGAACCTCGTAAACCGTTCTATCCCGGTTTTCCGAATAATTTGGTGCCATACCCTCAATTTCATCAATTTCTTCTTCAATTTCGCTTCGGTTAGAAACGTAAGAGTCGCCTTTTAACTCAATATCCGCATAAAAACCGGTCAACTGCTGTTTGCGGATCTCGTTTTTGCTCATTGAGATCACATGAGTGACCCTTTCTGCCGACAAAATGTCAGAAGATTCGTAAGGGACCACGAGATCTTCGGGGGCAATGAACTTCGAGACAGCCCTGCTAAGTGCTTGGTCGTAATAAACCTTCTTGAAAGCAGATCCGGCGATAGGCAAGTAAAAAAGCAGCATATCTAGCTCTGGATCGTATTCTTTCATCACATTCATGATGTAAAAATTCATAAATCCAGAAACCCGCTGAGCCTGCATGTCTATTTCGGGGCTTCTTTTGCCGATAATTTCCGTTTTTACCGGTCCTTTGGCTGGGAGCAGCTCTTTATATGCTTGAGCCTGAAATTGTGTAACCGACTCGGCTAAAATCGGGTGAATAACACCTGAAGATCCCTGAAATGGGGACGAACGCATTTCGTCAAACTTCATTCCCAAATATTTTAAACCGTCAACGTAGGTCTTTTCCCACTCGGATCGAGACTGCTTGTCTGATTCGATTGACTGCAAAACATCATCAGCAAGCTTTCCAATGTCGGACTTGTCGAGAAAATCAACTAGGTTTGAATCGAAAGGTATTTGCGGCGTTTCTGGAACCGCGTCAATTTCTTCATCAATTAAAATTTCTTCTTCATCGACCAATATTTGAGCGGCATCTCTAATCATGTCTTCACGAGAAGGTTCTGGTGCGACTTCAACCTCTCGGGAAAGAGGAATTACGTCTGGGTCATCCTGAGTGCCTAAAAGTCTTTCAACTGCCATTAGTAATACACCTTTCTGTCACGAGGCAGAAATCTAGCCTCGTCTTGATAATCATCTTCGAGCGTAACAAAACCGCCCTGCCTGAACCTCATTAGCGCCATTGTAGCAGAGTCGCAAAAGTCATCATGGTCGCCGTATGGGAAAGAAGCCATTTCCTCGATGACTTCCTCAGCAAACGTATCTTCTGACGCCCAAACCATCGCCGATTCAAATAACGGCGCGACACTGTTCATTCGTGCAATCTTATCCTGCCCCCGAGATGGTGTATAGGCCGTCACGGGGATGCCCATTCTTCGCAATTCTTGGGTTAGGGGGGTGCCGGATGCCTTGGCCTCAATTAACACGCAATCAGGATCCCAATACTTGTACTCATCCATCGCAATCTTTTTAAGCTCCGGGAAATCGACACGGAACCGCTTAGCGTCTAATAATATTATGCACTCAGGACCATCGATTTCTGGTGTGAAAACTGCCCAAGTTGTAATGGCTGAATAGTCAGCGGTCTCTTTCTTCGAGAACGCCGTATCGTAGGACTGAATCACATAAGAATACGCTGGCACATAATCCTTTTCCCAGATCTCCCACCACTCACGTTTAACGATTGAGCCTTCTTCAGCGGTTGGATTCTGCATCCACTGGGAATTCCACTTGCCAATTGGCAAAGAAGCTTTAACGCTCAATAACTCTTCTTTCTTCCAATATTCCGGCCACAAAGGTAATTCTGATTCTGGCATGATCGCTGGGAACTCGATCATTTCCCACTGGTCAGCGTGATCGTCTCCCTGCTTCTTAATGACCTTGCCGACTAGATCTTTGGTAGACCATCGCGTCATAACAATCACGATAATTCCACCGGGCTGCAAACGCTGTCGAGGACCAGAGGTGTACCATTCGTAAACCGAATCCATTGCGGTTGGAGAAAGGGCGTCTTGCTCAGAAACAGGGTCATCGATAATTAACAGGTCAGCGCCGCGACCAGTAATCGCGCCACCAACACCAGAATAAAAAGATTCGCCACCCTCATTGGTGGTCCACCTACCGGCTGATTTGTTATCTGATTGAAGCTTCAGATTCGGGAAGACTTCTTGATAATCTTCTGAGTCAATAATGTTCCTGACTCTTCGACCGAACCGAACCGCAAGCTCGGCGGTGTGGGTTGTTTGAATGATTTTTAAGTCACCGCGCCGACCCATCATCCATGCAGGAAAATAGGTGCTCGCAAATTCTGATTTAGTATGACGAGGTGGCAAACAGACGATCAACCGTTTTAGCTTGCCTTGAGCAATACGGTTAAACTTTTCACCTATTATTTTATGGTGCCTTCCCTCAACAAAATCAGGCCACATATGCTTAACGAATTTTATAAAATCGTTTTGGCAGTCATCTTGCTTTTCAAGTTGATCGTATTTTTTCAAAAGCGCTATGGCTTCTGTTTTTTCGGCGTCCGATAAAATGTCAAAGTCTTTTAGCGCAAGCTCAGACATGGCTCCAATCTTCGTTTGTGAATAAAAGTGATTCCGCCTCCCTTCTGCGGATCAAACCATCCAAAACTTTTCCACCAGCTTTGTTCCATCGGCGCATTTCAGATGGTACTTCGTCAAAACGACTGTCGTTTAATCGCTTCAACATTGTTGAAGACCTAAGATTACCCGGACCTAAGTTATAAGTCCATGCAACCAATGCGTCAAATTCATTTTGTTTCAAAGGGACATCTACTGCCTCTTGAACGTATCCCTCAAACTCTTCCAAATCTTCCGCAAGAATCCTGTCAGCATCTTCTTGGCTGCAAGTATCACCTTCTTTAACTTTGTAAGTATGCCCATATCCGATCGTCCACACGTCCGCAGAGCACTGATAAGCCTGAAGCTCACAGCCTTCAAATTTTTTAATTAAGGATATACCTTCTTTGCTAGTTTTCATTCGTCATGCTTATGTGATGCGCCGTAGTAGAAACTGATAATAGATGAGACGATCCCACCCAAATAACCAAGCACAAGATTAACAATGCCATTGTCTGTAGCAACAGGGTCTTGTAGCGTGACCAACGCGATGTAACCTCCGAAGAACAAAACGCAAGCAACCGCAATAAATTTTGGCGTCCAGTCACCTTTAAAAGCCATTCGAGCATTCTGGATATCGTCTGTTTCAAGTTTGAAAACATCTACGTCTAGCTCCTTCATCCGCGCCTGAAAATCAAATTCCGCTTTCTTGATCTCTGCAAGCTGTTCAGGGGTCGCCGCTTGGATTGCAGTGGTAATTGATTTCTCGTCAGACTTACAACCCAGAACACTGGCGATTGTTTGTGCGGCAGCACCACCTAAAGGCCCACCGAGCGCCTTCCCAATAGTGGGGGCTAACGTACCGATTAATCCTTTGATGGCGTTAAATTTCATTGGGTCAGAACCAAGCCAACAATAGCGAGTAAAGAAGTAATCATGACGGGGTAGATGCCCCAGATCATTTTCTCCAGTTTATCGAACCGCGCAGAGCCAGAATCTAGGCGTTTGTTGATAGCGTCATACCGCAAGGCGCACTCGGCCTCATGGATTTCAATCTTCTTTAACGCTTTACTAGCATGAGTCTCGGCCATTAGTTATTCCCATTCCAAATGTAGACAATTTCAAAAGCTGCGCTAATCGCAATATCAGCCCCCGCGCTGTCGCCAATCGCTCGATACTCAATATCGGTTTTCTCCTCAAACTCGAGAGGCAGGCTATAGGTCAAAGTCGTCTGGCTTTCCGCTTTCACAAATCGATCTTTCACCTGAAATACTTCGCCGTATGGCCGAGCAACCAGTGACGCTGTGCAGTATTTGTTGTTTTGAGTAGTCGCTACTGTAACATCGGTTTGCAACAAGTACGCCGTGTGGTTGGCCGGAACCGTCCAAATCGCCATCAAAGTTTGGTTGTCGCCAATCGCAATCGTTGCGTATTTATTAGCTGGAACCCCAGAGGTGACTGTGCCGGTGCCTGCATAAATAACCCCCGCATTTTCACCGCCTGACCCAGCAGAATTAACCACCATGCGGAAGATGCGTAAGTAAGAATTCGTTGTAGTAACAGCAGTCTGGCCGTTCAAGGTTACGGTCTCGCTAATCTCGGAATAATTAGCATCTAAACCAGACAACGTAACCGTTCGAGCGCCAGTCCCAGCACTGGTATCATCAGTCGAAGAAGACGATACGGACAACTGTGTGGCGGCTGCTAAATAAGAATAGAGTCCACCCTGTGCCCATACCGTTTCAAGGGTATCGTCAATATCAGGATTAAAACCGAACTTATGGACATCGTAATGCCAAGCAACTTGCCCTCGGGCCACTTGAAGTTCAAATGGCTCGCTAGTCCCAACTCTTGTTATAGAGCTTATTTGGCTCATTAGTTCACTACTTCTGCTTCAGGTTCTTCAACCACTTGGATTGATTCACGCAGAGCGTTTTCACGAAAGCCTAATGCAACCTGTAAGTTAATACTTTGCTGCTGTGCTGCCGCAATTTGATTCTGCAAATCACCAAGCTGTTTGCGCAGGTTAACCACCTCGACGTAGTGTACTTTGGTGTCGTTACCAAGTTCATTTACGTCATACTCCTGATCGTCAATCGTTAAAATTACGGGTTGCTGCTCTTGTTGCTCACTCATACCTACTCCTAGTTGGTTGCTGTTGCTTGTTCCAAAGCTCAAAAAGCGTTTCAATCTTATCTTCTTGAGTTTCAGTGGTTCCGTCTAGTCTACCTAATTTTATCTCAATTGCATTGAGCTGTTGGCGCAAAGAAAGAATTTCTTCCTGCTGGCTCTCTAACGCCATAATCTTGGCGTTCTGAATCAAATCGTCGGGTAACGCGCCTCGCAAACCTAAAGGCCATTCACGAACAAATTTTGCATTTTCCCGAACCGTTATGCTCTGTATATCAATATCGTGCTCAACTGTCGTGATCCGAGTGTCCAACGTAATGTACGCTGTTGTCGCCATCACCAAGCCTGCACCTAAAGCAATAAGGTTCCGTAAAGGAATCTCAACGGTTGTGTCTTCGCTAATCTCCGCCACTACTTGTTCCTGTTATTCCACAGCTCAAACAGTGT
>Ga0222719_10004538_pt1 | contig 12175 bp, 9 predicted proteins | sample C33_34DmetaG_FD_165039 | JGI IMG/M metagenome (GOLD analysis project Ga0222719, IMG submission 165039) | Estuarine water microbial communities from San Francisco Bay, California, United States - C33_34D | ecosystem: Environmental > Aquatic > Marine > Unclassified | place: USA: California...
TCAGTGCAAAAGATTCAAGTCGCAGCGTTTCGATGTTGATCCTGAGATCGAGATTGAATCCCTCCAGCGTTTCGATGGGGATGAGGCGCTCTTCTGCAACGGTTGGATTTTGGTTTGAGGTTGTGGCGTCTGACCTGCGCACAAGCTGTTTGAGGTCGATTTCATCGATGCGAAGATCAAGATTCAGCGCTTGGTCATGGCTGGAAAGGTCGGCTGCGCCACTAAAACGTGTGCCGTTCGCCGTGCCTTCGAGAGCACTGAACGAGGGCGCCAAGTCGGTCCCGGTAATCGTTGTCTCGAGCTTGAATACCGTAATGGGGTTTAATCCCAGGGTGGGGATCTTGAGCAGCCGATTGAACTGATCGGAATCGGTTAAAACCGACTTGGCCGACAGATCAAGGGTGTAGGCTTCGGTGGTCAATTCCTTAATTTGTCCTTCAAGGGTGGTCTCGAGGCCAAGATAGATCGAAGCGGCTTGATCGAGTTGCAGCGAGTCCTCTTGGATGAAATAAGACCCCGATAATTGGCTCTCGAAAAGGGCCTTGGCAATCTGCGGCGTTGATAACCGACCTTGAATGCGGAAACCGTCAAACTCAACGTATTGTTGACTAAGGACAATGCGCGGCTCGCCAATGAGTAAGCCTGAAAAGTTCACCCCAAGGTCTCGATCGATATAGGTTATAGGACTGTCGAAAAGGATGCTGAGTGCTTGATTCGAGAGTCGTCCGCTAAGGGTATCGATGACGAGACCGATATCAGTGTTGGTCGATAGATCCCGATAGTCGATCTGGAGTTTGGCTATCTCTAATTGTGACAAAGTGCCCAGCAACATCGCGGATTCGCCCTGGCTATTGGGTTGGGCTCCGCCCGCGACGGTTGAAGATGTGTAGTTCGTTCTGCCCTCGATATCCGTGTGTAAATTGATCGAGACCTCGCCGAGCGTCATGGCTTCAACTTTCAGTTCTTGATCAACCAAAAGCGGCAGTAGTTCAATCGCGATAAAGACGGCATCGACTGATAGTAAGGGCGAGACTCCGCGCGATCCTTGCACCGTAAGATCGTTGACGGTGATCGCAATGTTCGGCACCCATTGCCAGGACAACTCGGCAAATTCGACGCGGTAACCGGTGACTGCCTCAATCTCGTCTGAAAGGATGGGGCGAAAGCGTTCGGGGTCCGATAAGATTAGGTTGATCAGGAAGGCACAAGCGATGACAAACATCGCGAGTAAGCCAACGATGGACCACATAAGGCGTCGTGAAGAAGTCATGCGATGACTCCTGAGGGTTGAGGACGCTAGTGTACGTTTTCTACCGTTTACGGCCAAACCCAATCGTCTGTGCTCAGGGCGGTTATTCTGCTATCTTTTGCGGGTGATGAAACAGTAGGGATAAAGTTATGTCTGATGTTGGAACTGAAGCAAACCCGTTGCGTGTGGCAATTATTGGCTCGGGTCCCTCTGGGTTTTATACAGTAAGCAATTTACTGAAACAAAGTGGGTTGGTGGTCGAAATGGACATGTTTGATCGGTTACCGACGCCCTATGGCCTGGTTAGGGCCGGCGTTGCGCCGGACCATCAGAAGGATAAGTCCGTGACCCGGGCTTACGAAAAGAGTGCGAATAACGAAGGGTTCCGCTTTTTTGGCAACGTTGAATATGGCACGCATATCCACCTATCAGATCTTCAAAAACACTACCATCAGGTGATGTTTACGACCGGCAGTCCTTTTGACCGTAATCTGGGCGTCACAGGCGAAAATTTAGAAGGGAGTCACTCGGCCACAGAGTTCGTTGCCTGGTACAACGGCCATCCAGATTTCGCTGATCGCGCCTTTGATTTGAGCCAAGAAAATGTGGTGGTGGTTGGTATTGGTAATGTTGCGATGGATGTTGCAAGAATTCTTTGTAAAACCGTCGATGAACTTAAGGTGACCGATATTGCGGATCATGCGTTGGCGGCGCTCAGTCAAAGCAAAGTGAAGAACGTTTATATCTTAGGCAGGCGAGGTCCGGCTCAAGCCGCCTTTACACCCCCTGAAATTAAAGAGATGGGCGAATTTGCGGAAGCCGACGTGAACATTTTGCCCGCAGAGGCGGCCCTGGATGCGCATAGCCAAGCAACCCTTGACGCGGGTGAGGATAAGAATGCGATCAAAAATGTTGAAACGGTGCAGAGGTATGCTGAAACAGCGAACGAGGGTAAGCCAAGGCAGCTGCACATTCGCTTTTGCGTGTCGCCGACGGAACTCATCGGCGATGCCGGTAACGTCACCGGGGTGAAATTGGTACAAAATGATTTAGTGGTTGACGATCGGGGGCAGCAGAAAGCTGTGGCGACGGATCGCGAGGAAGTGATTCCAGCAGGTCTTGTGTTCCGTTCGGTAGGCTATCGAGGACAGCCCTTGCCGGATGTCCCCTTTAATGACAGTTGGGGTACCATTGCCAATGAGGGCGGTAGAGTGGTAGACGATTCGGGGCAACCGGTTGCTGGACTCTACACCGCGGGCTGGATCAAGCGGGGGCCGAGCGGAGTGATAGGGACCAATAAAACTTGTGCTCAGGAAACCGTCGGTCATATGGTTGCAGATCTGGCCGCGGACAGTATGTTGACGCCTGAGTCCCCCTGTGCCGAAGCGGCGCTTGCGATGATCGAAGCGCGGCAGCCGGATTTCGTCAGCTTTCCTGATTGGAAGAAAATTGACGAGGCTGAAGTTACTAAAGGCCAAGCTGAGGATCGACCTCGGGTGAAATTCACGCAGGTCGCCGAGATGTTAGCGGTCGCAAAAGGTTAATCGGTTGCGGCCCGAATTGCGGGCATAACTTGGTTAAGGTAGCAGTCTAAGGCTTCGGCTTGCCAGGGGGCTCTAAGGGCGACGTTGATTTGCTCGGCGCCTTGTTCCCGATAGTCGAGAATTCGATCGACTGCCTCATTGGGTAGACAGAGGAGTGAGCCCGCTTCAATTCTGGCAGCCCTGGCGCCCCAATCCGCTGAAATCCTCGTGCGTTCTGCTTGAAGCGCCTTGCTTGATAAACTCAAGTGAAAGCTGAGGTTGATGGATCGTCGAATACTCTTAGGGTCTCGGCCTAGACGGTCACACCAGTCGTTCAGAACGCCGTTGAGTCGACCAAAATCCGTTGGACTGACATAAGCAGCATTCCAGCCAGAGGCATGTTCCGCCACAATTTTGAGTGTCTTTTGCTCGCCTAACCCGCCAATCCAAAGGGGTAATTCCGGCTGTTGGGGGACGGGTAGATTACTGACTTGATGAACAGAAAAATAATGCCCCGAAAAGTCTGTTCGAGGTTGACTGAGCATGCTGCGAATTATGGCCGCGGCTTCATCTAGCATGTCCAATCTCGCACCAATGCCTGGAAAGTCATACCCGAAGGCATGGGCCTCCTGGCTGTGCCAGCCGGCGCCCAAACCCAGCTCAAAACGGCCTTCGGAAATATGGTCGAGGGTAGCAGCGACTTTTGCCAATAAGGCAGGATTGCGATAACCCACATAGAAAACCAAGCAACCAATCCTCGCCTTCGAGGTATCTGCGGCTAAGGCGCCCAGTAAGCTCACGGCCTCAAAATGATCTTGAGTGCCATTGGCAGGTGGAGCCTCATAGAGGTGATCCCAGAGGGAGATCCAATCCGCTCCCTGTTGGTCGAGCCTTTGCCACAGCGATCGGAGTTCTGTAAAGCTGAGATTTTGCTGGCCAATGTGGAAGCCGAGTTGGAGGGTCATAAGCGCAAGTCCAGGCTACGAATTCGGGGGGTTGATCAGGGCGTTGAGCAGGTCCTCGAGATCCAGAGGGTCAGCAGCATCCTTGAAACGACTCAGCTTCTGGTAAACCCGAGAGGCCGCCTGATGAAACCCGGGCTCGGCACTGACGGCCTCAAAAGTATCAGCAATTTCCTGCATTTCACCGCTGAACCGCCAGGCCTTAACGGCAGTTGCCTTTAAGCTGTTCTGCCACTGCGCCAGCGTAATGTCACCTAGCTGCTCGGCAAGGGCTTCAGCCACCCCGTATTGTTGTGCCACATTTTGAATTTCCGCGGTTAAGGCTGCACTGCCTTTGCTAAAGGCCGCAAAGGTCATTTTGAGGGCTGAGGCATCACCTAAGCGTTCCGACACATGATTGACCTTGAGCGGAGAACCCTGGAGAGCCTCGGCGAGCGCAGCCGTTTCGGGTCCGGAAAGATGCAAGGTTGTTTGTCGGCCTCTTGCTTCAGGCCATATCGGCAACCCGATGATGCACCCGTCAACCAGCGTCATCTTGGTCGCTTGTGATCGCTCTTGCATCGCCAGTAATCGCTGTGGCGAGACAGCGTTAGCATCCATAAACCGGCCCGAGTAGTTGGCGGCAATCACCGAGTCAATGACGCGATCGGCGGCATCGGGTGGACAGATGCTGATCACAAGGTCAACTTCGCTCAGGAGTTGATCCAGGGTATCGCAAGCTCTAAGCGCTGCGCGCTTGGCTCGCTCGATACTGGCAGCGCTGCGGCCCTCGGGCAACCAAAAGACGGTATGTTCCACGCTTTGGAAACAGGCGCCAATAGCAGCGCCCATTGCCCCGGGATGTAGCAGGCCAAGTTTCACTGTGGGTTCTCGCAGTATAAAGATTGATCATTTGGCCTCTGTCCGAATGACTGAGCGCCGTGGTTTAACAGGCCTGACTCAAAACCGTCCAACGCACAGGCAGAGCCCCACGCTTTGACGCTCAGTAGGTCGCCCGCTGGGCGGGCCGACTTCGCCTCCGCGAGCATCTGATCAGATGATGTCTTAACCCTGATCATCACTGCTGTCGAGAGCGGCTCTTGGGGTAACGATCGGAAATCGGCGTTCAAACTGATCAAACAAGCTGCGGAAATGAACGAGTACTTGAGCATCCCCTGATAGGATGACCTCACCGGCTTGGATCAGCTCGATGGGGTCGCCAAGCCCCAGCAACAACCGCTTAAACGCGAGTTCTGCGGCTTCGATGGTCAATGGGGCGGCCGAGCTAGTGCGCCCAAAGTGCGCGTGAAGGACCCCATTTTCGATGTCCAGTAAAACAGGCTCTCCGGCTTTTAGGTGGACATTGATTTCAAGATTCTGCTCGGCTGCACGAGTACCGTTAAGGCGTACGCCCATGGCTTCAAACAGGTTGGCTAACGGCATGCCCTCGGCCATGCCCGCACTCGGCCCGTATTGACTGCCTTGGGGTAATCCCTCTCTGAGTTCTAATGCACCGCAGAGATAGAAGTTTCGCCAAGGACCAGACTCTGCCTGATAGCCCATTTGCTCGAAGGTATCAGCCAGCAATGCGCGGGCTGGCAAATGGTCGACATCTGTCATCACGAGGTGGTTGAGCGCTTCTGCAACCCAACGATAGTCGCCGGCCTCAAAGTCCCGCTGGCAACGGGCCATGATGGCGTCGGCGCCGCCCATCGCTTCGACGTATCGCGTTGCTCGAGCGATAGGAGGATGCGGGTTTAAGTTGGCAGGATTTCCGTCAAAGTTGCCCAAATACTTGACATAGACGGCTTTAGCGTTGTGCTTGACGGTGCCATAGTAGTCTCTACAGTGAAAGCTCTCGTCCAAGCTTTTAGGCAGTCTAATCGCCTCGGCGATTTCATCAGGCCCATACCCCAAGTTGGCTAATCTGAGAGTTTGATCGTGAATGTAGCGGTACAGATCACGCTGTTTTTTGAGGTAGGTCACTGCTTGCTCTTGGCCCCAGGTCGGCCAATGGTGGCTAGCGAACTCCACCTCGAGTCGGTCGCCGAACCGATCGATGGATTCTTGAATTTGATTAGACCAGGCCATGGCATCACGAACTTGAGCGCCCCTTGGTGTGTACACATTGTGCAAATGGTGGGAAGTGATCTCTGACATACAGAGCGCTTTGAACTTAGGAAAGAAAAACACCATCTCCGCAGGTGCCTCAGACCCCATGGTCAGTTGAAACTCAATTTCGATACCATCGATCACGCGGGTTTCATGATTGGTTGCGATGATGTCGCTGGGGGGGACAAAACCGGTGCTGCCCAGTGCCAACGCCGCGCCAAGCCCCGTTGAGACAAATCCAGTGGGTGAGGCATCGAGTAAATTACCGTACATATAGGTGGCCCGACGGCCCATGACATTGCCGGCAAGCACGTTTTCGTTGAGCGCTTCTTTAACGAAATCGAGGGGAGCAAGTATGCTGACCTCTCCAGCTTCCACCGCTTCCCGGGTGGTGACACCAAGAATGCCGCCAAAGTGATCGACGTGACTGTGGGTGTGAATGATGGCAACCACAGGCTGTGCGCCAAGGGTTTCGTTCGCGAGATTCAGCGCGGCTTTTGACGATTCTGCACAGGTCAGTGGGTCGATGACGATCCAGCCGGTGTCGCCCTGAACGAGGGTCATATTGGCGATATCGAAGCCTCGAACTTGATAGATGCCCTCGACGACTTCAAATAGTCCGTGATGCAGTGCCGTAAGCTGCGCTTGGCGCCACAATGAGGGGTTAACGGTATCAGGACTTTCCTCAGCCAAAAACTCGAGCGTTGTCAGATCAATGACTGACCGGTTGGCGTGGTGGTGTTGAATGCGCATGGGCTCAAGGGATCGAATAAAGCCTCGGCGGGCTTGTTCGAAGCTATCTTGGTCTGCAAATGGCAGCGACGCCTTAACCTGAACTTGATGCAGCAAGGTATGTTGAGTAGCCGGTTTTGGTTGTTGCTGAACTGGGTCGAGAGGAGAATAGTGAGTCATGGTGTTGTGCTCAAGGGCTTTGGGTTGCAAAGGGCGATGTCAGTAACATAGCGGTATTGTTAGGATAGGTCGAGTATCTTCATAGGGTGTTGTTGAGTTTCGAGGGGAAAGCCAGGCCGCGAGAGGCGTTGGCAGCAGCATTGATTGCGTGGCTCGATTGAGGCCAGAAGGAGGTCTTTGATGAGTGATAAACAGCAATATGTCATTGGGATCGCCATTTCTTTAATGATGGTTCTGCTTTACCTGTGGCTGAGTCCGCCGCGGATTCCCTCGGATGAATGGGTCAATGATGCGTCGCTGGGTGCTGGGGTGGGGCAAAACGAAGCGCTAGGGTCAGAAGGCGCTCATCCAGACCGGCTGATGCCAGAGGTAGAGCTTTCTGAGGAATCAGGGCTGTCCGTAGAGCCAGCGTTCTCTGAAGATAAAGGGCTTTCGAAAGCATCAGCGCTCCGCGTGGAGGCAGAGGGTGCAGTAACATCAACATCACTCGTTCAACCAGAGTCACCGCGAGAAAGGGATGGGAGCGAGATCGCTGCAAAGAGGCCTAGAACCCCAACCACTGAAATCAAGATTGTCCCAGATAACGATGTATCTGCATCTTCGGTTAGCTCTGAATTACCCGCTCTTGATTTAACAACCGACTGGTCGCCCAGCAAACCCCAAGACCCAACAGCAAAGTCGGCAGCGCCGCGGCTGGATACGCCAGAACCGTAACCGGCTCCGCGCCCAGAATCTCTTTCATGAGAATAGATTGGCCAAACACCGGAATCCAATACATCCAAAACTGGGTCGCAAACGGTAAAAAATTCATCAATAAACTCGGGATGACCGGAATGAAGACCAAGAATCCAACATAGGATTGGGCATCCTTGAACGATTTTGCAAAGAGGCCCAACAACAGTTGCAAGCTGCTCGCCAAGAAAGGAATCGGTAGAATCGCAATGACCAGCCAAAAGACTTGGTCCCATTGTAAGCTAAAGCGAATGCCAAGCTCATCAATCGGGAGCAGGAGCATGGCCCCTAGACACATGCCGAGGGTAATCAACATGCCGGCGGTTCCAACAATGCTGGCAGCAAGGCATTTGCCGAATATGAGATCCAGACGCTGGACGGGGTTAATCAACAAAGGCTCTAAACTCCGCCGTTCTCGTTCTCCTGCTGTTTGATCAATCGCGAGTCCTAAACCACAAACAAAGGCGGCCATCAGGACGTAGATGGGAACAAAACTTAAAAAATTAGCCGCCTTTTGTTCGTCACTCGCGATGTCGCCATTACGCGTTTGCACGCCACGAACTAACTTAGGAGAAACCCCTCGACTGATCAGGCGAAGCGCAGTTAACTCGCTGCTATAGCCTTGAATGAGCGATCGCACTTGTCTGACGGTGGCGCGAGTATCATTTCTTGAGCCATCGTGAATCACGGTCAGTTCCGTTTTTTCAAAATGCGCCATGGTGCTTTGGTAATCAGACGGAATTTCAAGCACGAGGTCGACGGTTTTGGCCGTGACGGCTGCCTCCGCATCACCTTCAAATGTCTCGATGATGAAGCCATTTTCTACGAACCGTTCGATCAGCGTGGGTGCGTATTCTGCGCCAATGACCGGTAGCGTGATGCGCTCACTTTTGGTGTTTTGCTCGATGACCAAAGTCATGAGGCCATAGATAAACAGCGGGGCTAAGAAAGGGAATAGAAAGGCAGACATCAAGGCGCGTTTATCGCGCACACCATCTAGAAGTTCTTTAGTCATCACCGCACGTAAGATATTCATGATAGGACGACTCGCTCAGACAGTGTCACGAAAGCATCTTCAAGCGTGCGCTCTTTTGCGGACTCTAGAATTTCCGCGGGTGTGCCTTGGACGGCGACACGACCTTCAGCCATGATCACGATTTCATCACAAAGCTTGGAGACTTCGTACATCAAGTGACTGGAGAACAAGACGCACAAGCCTTGCATTCGTAGCTCGGCAATGAGCTCTCGAACTTTACGGGTGGTCATCACATCCAGACCATTGGTCGGTTCATCTAACACGATGTGCTTCGGATTATGCACCAAGGCTCTGGCCAAGCAGACTTTCATGCGCTCACCTTGGGAAAAGCCTTGGGTTCTGCGATCAGCGATCGCGGCCATGTCCAACAAATGAATCAATTCTGTGGTTCTGGCTTCGATGATGTCCTCTGTAAGGCCATGGAGCCGACCAAAATATCGCATGTGCTCTCGGGGTGTTAAGCGCTGGTAGAGCCCTTGACCGTCTGGTAGCACACCCAGTTTTGATTGCGCCAGCACCCGGTCTTCACTGACATTCGTCCCGTCAATCTTGGCATAGCCAAGGTCTGGTTGAACTAAACCATAAAGGATTCTGAGGCTGGTGGACTTGCCTGCGCCATTGTGGCCCAGCAGCCCTGTGACTTTGGCATCGGATGCTGTGAATGAGACATTGCGAAGGGCTGTGACTTCGCCAAAAGATTTCTTGAGACCGGCAACTTCAATCATCGGATTGCTCCTTGATGGGCTCAAAAGGGCCGGCGTAATCCAGAAAGAAGGGCTGCGGTAAAATGGTGTCAACACACTCAGTGTCGAGTTCCTTAGGAGCCAAGGTATCGAGAAAAGTCTCGATCAGATCTGGGATACATCCCAAATGAGAAATGCCATGAGCGCCGCCTTCTGCAATCAAGTGTCGACCCTGCGACAAATGCGCGAGGGCGCTTTCGGCATACGCGGGAGGTGTAATCGGATCCTGTCTACCCGACATGAGCAAGGTCGGCAGATCCGTCACGACAGGTTCAAAATAGTCTTGAGGCACCGGGGTATGTGGCCAGATGGGACAAATCTCAACCAACAATTCTTGTAGGGCATTGTCGAAATAGCGGGTTTGCAGTTGATCGTCGACCTGTGTCATGTCTTCGCTACACAAAACAGAGGCCATCATCCCGAGGCTCATGGCCTCACCATCGTCATGGTCGGGGGAGAGTAATTCTCCAATGGCTATCACGCTTTGCCAGCGTCCTGCAGCGGCTTCCCTCAACGCTAGGGGAATCAGTTGGCGCAGACTCCGACTATACATCGCGCCGCGAAGCAGGCGATTAATAATGCGCGGATCAAGATTGACGGTTTCTCGAACACCCGTTAGAGAGTCGGTCAGGATCAGGGTTTGACGATTAGCCAGATCAGCTTCGGCAGCCCTGAGAAAGCCCGGGAGATCGGGATAAGCCTCGTGACACAGCGGCTGTTGCTGACACTGGCTAAGGATCTGCTCAAAGGCAAGGTCGGCATCGCTGCCAACGCGTAGCGGAATGAGCATATCGGTAGGCGCGACCGCGTCGAGTAGCAAGCTTCGAACGCTGTCAGGGTACCGACGCGCATAGACGAGGGCCATCCGTGTGCCATAGGAGACCCCGAACAAATTTAGGGTGGGTAACTGAAGCGCTTCTCTAACTCGCTCTAAGTCATCGGCAGCCGCCAGCGAATGATAGTGCTTAGGATCAGCATCGAGCTCGTCCAAACAATTTCGAAGGGCTGTGGTTTGGGCCGCGATGGCCTCTTCGATTCGACCAGAGAGACCGATGTCTTCGAGCGTCGGGGCGAGTGATAAAGCACAAGCCAGGGAGTTTGATAAGCCCGTGCCCCGTTGATCGACCAGAAGCATAGCCCGTGTCTTACGCAGGTTTTCAAAACGGCTCGCCCAGCTCGCACCGAGGCTAACCACAGCTTGACCGGGACCGCCGGCCAGCAAAACAATCGGGTCAGGGTTTGCGATTCGGGTTGTTGCAGGTAACCAAACAATATTGAGCTCTATCATGCGATCGTTACTACCCGGAGCTTCAGGTACTGTAAGTTTGCCGCATAACGCTCTGTCTTCGTAAGTGACCAAGGTTGGGAATGTTGCTTCCTCACACAACGTCAAACCACCAAAAGCGGTTGCGGGTTGGGCCGTTGCAAAAAGCGCAGCAATCAAGAAGCTTAATGTCCAAATCAATCGAGCCATGGCGGAAGTTTAGGCGCTAATCGCTTGGGACGCGACCCCACAGACATTTCTAGTGATACCTTGTCCCAGAATGCGCGAATCTGTTTGGTCTCGAAATCAATTGACCGACAATGAGGCGTCAAGCCCGCTTCAATGAGGGCGCACAATCGGTAACTTAGGAAATAAGGTGCTGATGCTTGTCTAGGCCGATAAGATAAGGGTAAAAGGCGTTGATACGAGGTTGTCAATGAAAAGCCTTCTTAAAGGGATAGTGATTAAGACAAATGCTTTCCCTGCTCGGTGGAGAAGTGGTTGAGTCCGGCTGGATGTGTGATGGCGAGCCAATTCGCTCAGCCGCCCCGAGTCGACGGTCGTGATCACTTCAAGCTGGCAATGTGAGCGTCCTCGTAATTCGATAGGGAGTAAACAAGCGGATGACTGAACATCAAACTGTTCTAGCGTTAGACACAGGAACCGAGGAATTGCTCTGCGAGATTCACCGACGAGTTGCCGTGGTGACTTTGAATAAGCCAAATAAAAAAAATGCCTTGGGGGATATTTTAACTCCGGCGCTGCGCGCTATTTTGGTGACTTTAGAGGCAAGGCAAGATGTCGGCTGCATTATGTTAACGGGTGCTGGCAAGGCCTTTTGTGCCGGTGGCGATGTCAGCGAAATGGGACAAGGTAGATCACAAAAACCGTCCCAGGCTTCGATTCCAGCAGATAGTAGACAAGAAAAAATTGATGCGCTGGCGGAGCGCGAACGAACCCTAACAGGACGCCTCTATCATCTGGGTAAACCTACCGTTGCTGCGCTTCCTGGGCCGGCAGCGGGTGCGGGCCTTTCTATTGCGCTCGCCTGTGACCTTCGGATTGTCGCCGATGACGCTTTTTTCTTAACGGCATTCAAAAATATCGGTTTGTCCGGTGATTATGGTGCCACTTGGTTCCTCCCTAGACTCGTAGGTCTAAGCCGGGCGAAGTCGGCGTTTTTTCGATCCGAGCGGATTGGCGCAAAAACAGCTTTAGGCATAGGATTAGCCGATGAGATTTTTCCAGCCGACGACTTTCAGCATCGGGCTTTTGAGTATTGTGCAGAAATTGCCGCAGGCCCGCCCCAAGCGTTGGCAAGAATCAAACGTAACCTTCAGCGGGGATTGGAGCAGTCGCTTGAGGCCAGTCTGCAGCTGGAGGCAGAGCATATGATCGATGCGATGGGTAGCGAGGAAGCCAAAGAGGCCATAGCCGCCTTTGTAGAAAAACGAGCACCGATTTTTAATTATGGAGATGAGTAATGGCGACGGATAAAGGTAGTAACCCGCAAGTCGCTGTGATTGTAGGGGGTGGTGCTGGCATCAGCGCGAGCTGTGCTCGACTCTTCGCAGCCGTCGGGATGCAAGTTGCGATTGTTGCCCGTGCGCCGGATAAACCCAGTCTGGTCACGCTCTCTCAGAACGATAAGGTCACTGTGATT
>Ga0222719_10004539_pt1 | contig 12175 bp, 18 predicted proteins | sample C33_34DmetaG_FD_165039 | JGI IMG/M metagenome (GOLD analysis project Ga0222719, IMG submission 165039) | Estuarine water microbial communities from San Francisco Bay, California, United States - C33_34D | ecosystem: Environmental > Aquatic > Marine > Unclassified | place: USA: California...
CAAGTCCGACTGCGCGTACTACCGCTCGCTCTCCCCGACGGCGCAATACGCGTCCAGCGGGTGGGCGAAGTTCGGCCCGGAGTTCGCCCGCAAGGCGGTGGTGAAACAGGCGGCCAAGTTCGTCCCGCAGGACAGCGAGGTCTCCGTGCTCCTCGCCTCCGACGAGTCCGAGCGCGGCATCGAGATCCCCGACGAGTTCATGCGCGCCGTCGGCGCCAAGGTCGTCCAGGAGATGCTCGGCGAGCAGGGCGCCGCCGCCGGCAACGGCCGCAAGAGCGACCCCGGCGCGGCCCCGCCGAACGGCAACGGGGGCAGTTCCCCGCCCGCTGGCGAGGACACGGGCGCCGCCTCCGCCCCGCAGCCGGGCGATCCGCGCGCGGTGTTCATGCCGGGGAAGAAGGGCGCGCCGAAGATCACCGTCGCCGACGCCGAGGACAAGGACCTCGCGTACTGGGAGGGTCGCGGGCGCGAGGACTTCGACTCCGGCAAATGGCAGGGCGACGCCTTCGAGCAGAAAAACATCACCCAGCTCGTCACCATCCGCGCGGAGATGCGCCACCGCGGTCTCGAGGTGACGCCGCACCCCGCCATCGATCCGCAGGCGTCGTCGCCCGCGCGCATGAGCGGCAACGCGCAGGGTGCCGACTCGCGCGGCGACGGCGCCCTCTCCCCCGAGGACGAGGACCGGATCTTCGGCAACGCGGACGCCGAGTACGAGGCGCAGGGCTGAGCGATGCGACGCCGCGCGGTCCTCACCCTCTCGGGCCTCCAGCACGCGGACCTGTGCCCGGGGTCCGTGGCCCTCCCCCGTTTCGGGCGTAAGAGCGCGCCCGCGGACATGGGGACGGCGCTCCACGAGTACAACGCCATCCTCGGCAAGGAGGGGCGCCTCGCAGCCGACGAAGCGTCGGATGGCATCGCGGAGCGGCTGGGGCTCGAGGGGAAGGATCGCGCGATCTTCTTCGCCCGCGCCCGCGCGTTCGACCTCCAGATCCCCGAGGAGGCGCTCTACGAGGTGCCGCTCTGCCTGCGCGCCGACGGCACCGTGGAGCCGGCGGAGGGCGGACAGGGCAGCTACCACGTCCCCGAGGACGCGATCGTCGCGGGGACGCTCGACATCGTGTTTGCCACCCCCGACCCCATCGTGGACGGGACTTGTCCGCGCGACTCCGTCCTCTGGACGCCCGACCTGAAGACCGGGAGCGACGGCAACGTCGCGCCCATCGCGCGGAACATGCAGGCGCGCGCCGCGGCGCTCCTCGGCGCGCGCTACTGGGGCGCGGAGATGGTCGTGCCGGCGATCGTGTACCCTTTCGCCGGGGGCGGCCGGTGGGACGTGCCGATGCGGGGGAACACTCCCGTGCCCCTCGACGCTCGCGAGCTCGCCCTCATCGAGGAGGAGCTGCGGGACCTCGCCGCGCGCGCCGCGGAGCAGGTGCGGCGCGTGGAGGCCGGCAAGCTCCCAGTGCTCCAGACCGGGGCACACTGCACCTACTGCGCGGCTCGCTCCGGATGCCCGGCGCACGTTGCCGAGGTCCGCGCCCTCGTGACGGGCCAGGCGAGCCTCGCAGCGGGGCCGCTGACGCCCGCGCAGGCGGAGCGGGCCGCGGGGCTCCTCGGCCCCGCCCGGGCCGCCCTGGACGCCATGAGCGAGGCCCTGAAGGCGTACGTGCGGGAGCACGGCCCCATCCCCCTCCCCGGCGGCAAGGTGTACGGCCCGCGGGCGGAGGAGCGGCAGGATTACGACACGCGGGGGCTCTACCAGGCTCTGCGCGCCGACCTTGATCCCCTCGTCGGGGAGGCGGAGGGGGCGCGCCTCGCCGATGGCGTGTTCAAGGCGTCGAAGGACGCGGTCTACGACGCGATCGGCGAGGCTCACGCCGCGGCAGGGCTCAAGCGCCAGAAGGGGGCCGCCTTCGACCGGATCACGACGCGCCAGGTGCGCGCCTCGCACGTGCAGGTGGAGCCGGATCACGAGCACCCCGAGGGCTCGCCCGAGACGCTCCCGCCCGAGGTCGTGACGGTCTGGAAGACCAAAGAGGATGTGTCCGTCGCGTTCGACGACGGAGTGCCCGACCTGGATGCGCTCGTGTCGGTGCTGCCGCCCGAGGATGTCGAGCGGCGATGGCCTGTGATCGTGAGTCGCGTGGCGACTCCCACGACCATCGAGAAGTTCACGGTTCATTACCCCAAGGAACACTCTTGAGCATCGAACTGCACCCGATCCCATTCTCAGACCGATATTTCGTGTCTGCGGATGGGTCTGTGTGGACCGCCTCGCATGGTCGCATCCGACGCATGCGGCCCTGGGAAAACGGATCCCTTGCCCACCTGGCAATCGGGCTGCGCTGTGGCGGCCTCACGATCAGGCTCCTCGTCCATCGCATTGTCTGCACCGTGTTCCACGGACAGGCGCCGAGCCCATTGCACGAAGTCAGGCACCTCGACGGAAACCCACAGAACAACGTGCCATCCAATCTGGCATGGGGGACTCACGCCGAGAACATGGGGGACATGGTGGCCCACGGTCGACAAGGACCAACCAACCACCCTCATCGGTTGCCTCGAGGATCGAACCACCCCATGCGCCTACGACCTGAGTTGGTTCGACGGGGAGAACGTAGCCCCGCGGCGAAGCTCACCGCGGATCAGGTTCGCGCTATCAGGACACGGACCGACAAGCGAGACGCTGCACTGGCGCGGGAATACGGCGTCACGCAGCAACTCATTCACCGGATCAAGAAGCGTCTTTGCTGGAAGCACGTGGAGTAACGAAGATGGCTGAAGGGTATAACAAGGTCTTCCTTCTCGGCAACCTCGGCGCCGAGCCAGAGCTGAAGTTCACCCAGGGCGGGCAGGCCGTGCTCCACCTGCGACTCGCCACCAACTGGAGCTACCTGGACAGGGACAAAGTCCGTCAGGAGCGCACCGACTGGCACAACATCGTCGTGTGGGGGAAGCGCGGCGAGGCGCTCGCCAAGATCCTCAACAAGGGCTCGTCCCTCTTCGTGGAGGGCTCGCTGCGCACCTCGAGCTACGACGATCGCGACGGCAACAAGCGGTACAAGACCGAGGTGATCGCGAACAACGTGATTATCGCCGGGGGCGGCGGCCGTGGCGCCCCCGCGCAGCGCACTGACGAGCCCAACGGCCGCGGCAGCCAGCAGCGTGAGCGCGCCGAGGAGCCGCCGGACGACGCCGGCTTCGGGGACGACGAGCCGTTCTGAGGTCTCAGGGGCGTGGCATTGAAACAGCGCCACCGTGGCGCGGAGAGGAAAGAGGCAATGAGCAATCGAGTCTGGATGATGATCGTGATGGCGATGGTGATCGGCTGCGGCGGCGCGGGAGGCGGGACCGGCGGCAGCGACGCCTCCGGGGGCACCGGCGGGAGCGCCGAGACGACGAGCAGCATGGGCGGCTCCGAGGGCACGGGCGGCGACACCGGCGGGGCCACGCCGCTGGAGGTGACGCTCCAGCTCGCGCGCAACAAGGCGTGCGTGAGCGACTCGATGGTCTACGCGATCGACGGGCAGCTCGAGGACGAGGCAGGGACGCCGCTGCACGAGGACGGCGCGCTCATCGTGCGGTGCTTCGCGTGGCCCTCCCCGTTCACGGTGACCGCGTTCGACGTCCGCGCGACCGAGGCTGGCTCCGCGTGCGACGGGGACACGCCGATCTCCTACGTGTGGTTCCGCGCGACGGTGCCCTCGGACGAGGTGCCGATCGTCGAGATGCTCGGCGAGACGCCCGCCGAGGTCCCGGTGTGGAAGGACCACGAGGCGACGACGCGCGTCGACATCGAGCCCGTGCCGGTGAACATCGATCAGATGTTCTGCCGCGGGATGCGGCTGCACACGGCGGCCGGCGTCAACACGTGCATGCGGGTCTGCAAGCTCCCCGCGCCCGCGGCCGACCCCATGCTCCTGTACAGCAACACGCTGCCGGACGGCACGATCTCCCCCTGCCCCGGGGAGTGCGACCTGGAGCCGCTGTACCGCTCGCCGACCGCGGGGACGGGCGACGGCAGCATGGTGCCCGTCACCGGGCTCTACGGCTGGAAGGTGCAGCAGTAGCCGCGCAGGGGGGCCCTTGGGGGGTCTTTCTCAATCGCAACGTTTCAGCAAGGAGAACATGCAATGGCAAAGAAGACAGGGCTCGCGTATCCGGCGGTGGGTGAGTGGTTCAACAGGAAGAACGGGGAGCGCAACAAGCCCAGGAAGGACTACAAGCCGGTGGACCAAATCACCATCGTGACGGTCGACGGCAAGAAGGAAGACATCACGATCGCCAGGCTGGACGGGTTCGACCCGAGCGGGGCTCCGATGTTCGGGAGAACGACCACCGTGTCGTTCAAGTCGTGGCTGAAGTCTGGGCGTAGCAAGTACACGAAGATCGACCCGCCGCAGCCGCAGCCGCAGCCGCAGACCAGCCACGCCGAGCCGGCCGCGGAGGCGAGCGCCGACGACGTGAAGCTGGGGTCGCTGGCGGGCATGCTCGCGCAGCAGGTCGAAAGGCTCACGCAGCAGGTCGACCTGCTCACGCAGCAGGTCGGCATGATGCGGAGGCTCCCCAGCATCGCGGAAAACGGACCCCTCTTCGCGGCCAAGGCGTCCTGAGGACCGAGTGGGGGGGCTGTCTCAACTGCCACTCTGGAGATGCCATGTCACGATTCGTCGCCTCGCTCATCACCGACTCCCTCTCCCGCGTGCTTCTCGTGCGGCACCGCAACCGCGCCTGGGAGCTGCCCGGCGGGCACATCGAGCCCGGCGAGAGGCCCGGTCGCGCCGCCCGCCGCGAGTGCGGGGAGGAGACGGGGGTGTTCCCGCAGATCGCGGACCGCCCGCCGCACGTCGCCGGGGACTGCTCCGTCTTCTTCGGCGTGTCCGAGCACGACCCCGAGCCGAACGACCCCGCCATCGCCGAGGCCCTGTGGCTCACCCGCGAGGAGGTGCGCGGCCTCACGCTGTCGGACCTGCCGGGCGCGGAGGTGCTGCAGGAGTGGGCGGGGCTGGAGCGTGCGCCGGCTGCGGTCGAGGGCGCGTACTACGACCTCCTGGCGACGGCGGTGCGGGAGGCGTACGGGCTCCCCCGGACAGCCACCGTCGGAGAGATGGCCGCTGCGGTCGCGCGCGCGCAAATCGACCCGGAAGACCTGTGGGCCGACTACCGCGCCGAGCGGGGGACGGTCACGAAGCCCGCGCGCGACGCCTTCCTTGCCGGTGTCGCCGCTGGGAGGCGCAACCCCACCCCGGCGCTCCCCGAGGACGTGCGCGCGGCGGCGGAGGAGCTTTTGCGGTGCGCCGAGTCGTGGGATCCGGGTGCGCGGGTCATGGGGAACGTGACCGCGGAGCAGGTCGTGAGCGTCGCCCGCACGGTGCTGTCGGGGCAGGGCGCGGCCGTCCCGACCTCCGCCACTGGCGTGATGGCCGAGACCGACGCGACGCGGGCCATGGCGGCGGAGATCGCCAGTCTGCGGGCGGACCTTGGTCGGGAGCAGCAAGCGCGCGCCCACTACGAGACATGCTTCGAGCGCGCCACGGAAGAGCGCGAAGAAGCGCGAGCTTGGGTGCGGCGCATCACGAGCGCCGAGCGCGTCCTGACCTGCGCTTTCTGCGGGGATGCGTACCCGCCCGGGACGCCGGAGAACAACGACGCCGCGCTTACTGCCCATGTGCGCGTGTGCCTCAGGCATCCGATGCGCGAGGCCGAGCGGGAGCGCGACGCCGCGCGCGCCGAGATCGCCAGTCTGCGGGCAGCGTCCGCGGACCTCACGGAATGGGCGCGCGAGAAGCTCGCCGACATGACCTGCGACGAGGTGGGCCACGCCCGAAACTATGGGTGCTCGAAATGCGATCTGGCGGGCATCCTCGCCGCAGTCGACGCCGCGCCCACCCCCGCCACCGTGGAGCGCGTGACGTCGGAGGTGCTCGCCGCGGTGTCGGGGCCGGGCGAGGAGCTGGTGACGCGGCTCGCGCACGGGGCGGAGGTGCGGGAGATCGTGGCGCGGGGGATGGGGGCGCCTACCCCCGAGCCGGAGCCCGCGTGTACCGGACAGACCGCGGTCTGGTGCCCCATCCATGGGGATTGCTCGTGCCCGTACCTCTACGGCGATCCGACAAACGGGCCGACGCTGGACGACGACAAGTGTCCGCTTCACAAGCTGGAAAGCGCGCATGGCGAAGAGGTGCGCACGCCCGAGGCGGTGCTGCTGGCGATGCTCTCAGCGTACGAGGCCGAGGCCCTTGCAGCGATGATCGCGTACCAGAAAGCAGCCCCTGATTCTCGCGAAGAGAAAGCCGCACACGTGTGGGCCCGGCGCGTGTCCAGGAACGTCGTCGGCCTCCGTTCCGAGGTTGCCGCGGTGATCTGTGGGCTGCCGGTGGCATCGAATTGGAGGGACGAGGTCAGGGACGACTACGAGGCGCGCCTGTCCGGCGAGCGCCCCATCCATGCCCCGGTGATCCGCGCCTCCCGCGGCGAGGTCCCGCCGGATGTGCGGGCGCCACAGACTCCCGAGGTCGCGCCCCCGATCGACTGGCGCCCCACGCTCGGCGCGCGTGTGGTGACGGCGGAGAAGCTGACGAGCGACATCCGCGGGACGTGGTCCAATGGCCGACGCGCCGGAACGCACGGAGAGGTGCGGTGCGTGTTCGCTGGCCACGCAACCGGCCGGTGCATGGTCCGCCACGACGACGGCACCGAGGCGCCGTACGACGTGGACGAGCTGCGGCCCGCGCCCACCCTCGCCGCGCAGGCCGACCTCCCGCAGGTGCTCACCGAGGACGACATCCCGGAGAGCGCGCGATGAGCCGCCTGGACAAAGTGCTGGGCGCGGCGCTGTTCGCCGTGGGCGTGGTGATCGGGCTCGTGATGGGCCTGTGCGACTGGAGGAGATGATGAAGACGAGAGCAATTGAGTTCAGGGGCTACTGCTCGCTCGGAAGGTGCGGCAGCCACAACGACACCCCGTCGCGCGGCGGAGTCGAGTTCTCCGTGGACGACGACGTGTCGGAGTACAGCGGCGAGATCATCTGCTGCGAGTGCGCCGAGTGGCTCGCGAAGTGGCTGAAGAAGCGCGCGAAGCAGGCCCGCGAGCGGCAGGCCGCGGGGCTGGAGTACCGGCACGACCGGTGGTGCAAGAAGGTCGCCCCCGAGGCGCCGACCGCGCCGGTCGTGGAGGGCACGTGAGCAAGACCGAGATCGCGTGGAGCCAGCATGTCTGGAACCCGGTGCGCGGCTGTCAACGGGTGAGCCCCGGATGCGGCGGCGGAGTGAAGGGCCCGAACGGCGAGCAGGGAGGTTGCTACGCCGAGACGATGGCCGCGCGCATCGTGCGGATGGGCGGCTACGAGTGGAGGGGCGGCCAGTGGGCGGAGGACCCCGAGAAGACGCAGAACGCCGCGGCGCGTGCGAGCGCCGACCGCTACCGCGACCTCGTGCGCATCAACAAGGCCGGCGAGGCGCGGTGGACCGGCAAGTTCGCCTTCGACGAAGGTGCGCTGTCGGCGCCGCTGCGGCGGAAGGTCCCGACGATGTACTTCGTCAACAGCATGAGCGACCTCTTCGGCGAGGGGCTGACGAACGAGCAGATCGCCGCGGTGTTCGGCGTGATGGCTGCCTGTCCGCGGCACACGTTCCAGGTGCTCACGAAGCGTGCGGACCGGATGGCGGAGTGGTTCCGATGGATCGAGTCCAGGGACACCGGGCCGCACGCGCTGTGCGTCCTGGAGGCGCTCGACTACCCGCTGGAACTCGACTCGCCGAAGGGCGCCCGGAACCGCCTTGACGCTGGCCCCGGTTGGCCGTGGCCACTGCCCAACGTCTGGCTCGGCGTCAGCGTGGAGCGCCAGGAAGAGGCCGACGAGAGGATCCCGCACCTCCTCCGGTGCTCCGCGGCCGTGCGATGGGTGTCGGCGGAGCCGCTCCTCGGGCCGGTGAACCTGGATGAGTACCTCTATCAGCGCGAATCGCAGTACGGAGGCATCACGGCCGCACCGCGAAACTCCATCGGAGTGACCGATGCGCTCGACTGGGTGGTCACCGGCGGTGAGTCTGGCCACGGCGCGCGCCCGTGCGATGTGCAATGGCTCCGGCAGATCGGGAAGCACTGCCGACTCGCCGGAACGCCGTGGTTCAACAAGCAGCTCGGGGCCTTCCCGTTGGGGGTCCCTTCCTGCATTGGATGCGAGGGGGAGCGCTTTGACGGCGACGTGTGCGAGCGCTGCGGGGAGACGGTAGAGATCATCGACGGGCGCCGCGTGCTCCACCTGAAAGACAAGAAGGGCGCCGACCCGTCGGAGTGGCCCGAGGACCTGCGCGTGCGGGAGTGGCCGCGCGGGTTCACGCCGCCGAAGACGGAGCGCAAGCTGCCAGTCGTGGAGGGCCCGTGACCGCCTACGAGGACGCCGCCGCGCTCGCGGTGCTGGCCCGCACGGAGCAGGCGGCGCTCGCCGAGGACGGCTGGCCCGCGCGCGTCGGGCACCTCATCGTGCGCCGCCTCGAGGGGCAGGTGGGCCCGAGCTTTCTGCCGTGCGGACTGGCAGTTTCGCAGGCGGGAGAGGGCGGGAGTGATTACGAGAAGTCGACCGCTGCCGCCGATGGCGCGAGCGGGGAGAGAGGCTGAGATGGCTGACACCACGAACACCGCCGACACCCTGATCGCGGCCGGCTACCGGCTGCACCGGGTCACGGTCTCGAAGGAGATCCTGGTCCTCACGAAGGACCCCAACGGCATCACCGCGAGCGATGCTGCCGACTGGGCCTATGAGGAGTGGACCGACTGGGACATGAGCCACAGCCCGATGCGTCACGTGCTCGCGGGGTCGGACCTCGACGCGCCGCCGTGGTGCGATGACGACCTCGAGGAGGAGGGGCTCGTGCCGCCGCCGGGCGACCCGCCGACGATCCGGGAGCTGCTGGCCGCGCAGCGGCGCGCGGAGGGGGCGTGATGGACATCCTCGTCACCTTCGACGACGGGACGACGGAGCTGCGGGCGGCGAACAGCCCGGCCCTCGTGCAGCCGGCCAACATGCACGACGTGACCAGTCTGGGATACCGCCGCATCGGACCGATCGCGCTCGCGTCCACCCGCGACGTGTGCAGCCAGATGCCGCTGCACGTCTGGCGCATCACCGGCGGCTTGGGCAAGGGCGAGCCCCTCACCGGGGAGTGGTGCCATTGCAAGGTCGAGACGGTGGAGGAGCAGATCGCCCGCCTCACGCGGGAGCGCGATGCCGTCATCACCCAGCGCGACGAGGCCCGCGAGGTTGCCCGCCGGCTGCTCGCCCTCGAGACGCCGTAGTGGACCCGCTGAGCGAGACGCAGCTCCGGATCCTGCGCGAGGCCGCGACGCCGGAGGGCTGCCGCGAGTACCGCGCCCCGAGCGCGCGGCGGCTGCTGGGGCTGCGGTTCGTGGAGGAGCGCGACGGCGTGCTCCGCGCGACCGACCGGGGCCGGGAGCACTTGGCGAAGATGTGTACACCATCGGAGAACGGACGATGACGGACGAGCAGCGACGACAGGTGGAGCAGACGGCGGCGGAGATCGCGGACACCCTCGGCGAGACGGGCGGCCCCGGGCAGGCGCCGCGGGCGCGCGTGGTGGCGCAGATCGCGCGGATGATCGGCGTGATGGGGGAGCGATGGGTGCGGGACGTCATGGCGGAGTGCCGGTGGATGGAGCGCGAGAACTGCCAGGCGACGCGGAACGACGGGAGGCCGCGGACCGTGGGCGGCGCGTTCTTCCGGGCCGCCAAGGAGGCTGCGCGCGCGCTCCATGTTCACACCGGGCGCATGCCACGCCGCACCTTCTTCTCGACCTTCTGCTGGCGCGAGCCGACGCCGCGCACGCCCAAGCCGAAGGCGCCGCCGCCGAAGCCCACGAGGCCGGTGCGCAAGGTCGTGCCGCAGCGTGGGCGGGAGCCCGAGGTGTACACGCGGAGGGCGCGATGAAGACGAGCCCCTTCTGGTGGGTCGTGAAGTCCGGCGGTGGGTACCTCCACCACGAATCCGAGCAGTTCGTGGGTTTCGTTCAACCGCAGTGGGCGGCGCTCACGTTCGTGAAGCGCTCGCGGGCGGCGCGCATCGCCGACCAGTGCGGCGGTCGCGTCGTGCGGGTGAAAACGAGGCCCCGATGATCCGCTTCGTCGCCACCGCAGAAGAGGCGCTCGCCGCGCACGCGGGGACGCTCACGGAGATCCGGAGGCCGGTGGAGCGCGCGCACGTGAGCGGCGTCGCAACGGCCGTCCACTGCGATGGGTCCGGGAACGGCTGGATCGCGTGGTTCGGGGCGCCGCCGCGAGAGGAGACCACGAGGCGTCTCTACCCAGGTCCGCCGGGCAAGAGCGGCTTCCCGTGCCCCCTCGGCGCGCCGGGTGACCTGATGTTCGTCGCGGAGGCGTGGCGATCGTGGGTCGAGGAGGGCGAAGAGCCGGACGATGACGGACACGGCGCGAGGTGTTGGCGCCAGACCTACGTGGCCTATGAGGCGACCCCGCGCCGCGGGCTGCGCACGGAGCCATACCGCGAGGCCGTCACGTTCCTGGACGACTCCTCGCCGCTCTGCTGGAACCCGCGGCTGTCAGGCCCGTGGGAGTCGGCGGTGGCGATGCCCGAGTGGGCGGCCCGCACGTGGCTCCGCAACCTCGGGGTGCGCGTGGAGCGCGTCGGCGACGTGTGGACGTGGGTCGTCGCGGTCGAGACGGTGATGCGGGACGGCAAGCCGGTGCGGCCGGCGGAGGCAGGGCGATGACCCACGAGTTCCTTGAATGGCGCGGGATCGAAACGCCCTGCCCGAGATGCGGCGGCGCAGGCTGGCGCTGTTATGGCTCGACCTCGACGTGGAGGGGTGGCGCCGGAGGGGTGACGGTCACAGACGCGGTCTGTGACCACTGCTGGGGGAGCGGCGATGCGAACCGCCCGTGGACGGACCTGCGCACGCTGGAGGCGACGGAGCGGCAGCGGATCGCCGAGGGCGCGGCGTCACTGCTCGCGCGCGCCGCCGGGGCAAACTTCTCGGTGATGCGGCCCGCCGTGGAGGAGATCGCCGCCGAGCTGGACAGGCTGGCGCGCGGGAGGAAGCAACGGCCCGCGTTTTTCGTGGAGGCGTGCATGGGGCTCGCGCGGACGCTGCGAGCGGGACTGGAGGCAGGACGATGAAGACGAACGACACCGAGCGAGCCGCGTGCGTGGTCTTCCTGCGCCGCGTGGCAAAGATCCTCCCGACGTCGCTGCCGGTCCGGCTCATTGACGGCATGATCGGCGACGGGGTGATCGCGAAGCACTACGCGACCTCGGCGGCAGCCCAAGTGACCTCGGCGGCCAACGCCATCGCGCGCGGAGAGCACCGCACGCCGAGGATGCGCAGCGAGCGCGCGGCCATGGTGACCTTCCTCCGGTCTCGGTGGGGCGCGGCGCGAGTGATCGCGACGTGCGTGAAGCGCGGCGACCACCTGAAGCGGGGCGGGTGATGAGAGACCCCCGCACGGACCCCGCCCCCGGCGACGTCCTCTCCTCCGACGACGGGACCTCGTGCCTCATCGTGGACCGCGTGGCCTGCGGTTTCGTTGACTACCGCATCCGCTGGCAGACCTGTGTCGGCGGGACTGCTGACGGGCAGCGCTTCACCCCGCTCGACCGCTGGCGGGAGATCGCCCCCCTGTGCGTGCCCCGCGATCGGAAGCTCGCCGAGATGCAGCGCGAGTACGACGAGCACGCGAAGCGCATGGCGGAGCTTCTGGCGCGGATGGCATTCCTGCGAGGTGCGGCGTGATCGTGTTCCTCGACTTCGACGGCGTCCTGAACGGGCTGGAGACGCGCGAGCCACCGTCGCCGATCCATCCGCTGCTGTACCTCTGCCCTCCGCTCGTGGAGCGCGTGAATCGGATCGTGGAGGCGACCGGAGCGCGCGTGGTCCTGTCGACCTCGTGGCGGACGCGGGCGCACCACCCAGGAGCGAGCGCGACGCACCTCCCGCTAGAGGACCTGTGCGAGGCGCTGCGGCTCGCGGGGGCGCGGTTCACGGTCCACGACGTCACACCCGACCTTGCGCGGGAGGACACGATCGGCCGCGCGGACCTGACGCTCTGGCGGTGCCCGCCGCGCAGCAAGGAGATCCGCGCGTGGGTGGAGCAGCACCGGCCGGAGGCGTTCGTGATCTTGGACGACGACAGCAACGCG
>Ga0222719_10004541_pt1 | contig 12169 bp, 6 predicted proteins | sample C33_34DmetaG_FD_165039 | JGI IMG/M metagenome (GOLD analysis project Ga0222719, IMG submission 165039) | Estuarine water microbial communities from San Francisco Bay, California, United States - C33_34D | ecosystem: Environmental > Aquatic > Marine > Unclassified | place: USA: California...
CCTCATGACAAGGTGTGCCGTCCGAATGATACCAATGTCCACCACTTGTACCGGCCATCAGAACGGCACCTCCTTGGGAGCTTCACCATTGTCATCTTTGGGTTCAATCGCTTGTTGAACTTGTGGAGTAGGCTTCGGTAAAGTTGGGTCAGCCGGGGTTTCCGGTAACGCTCCGACATCTGCTCCCGCTTGGATCATTAATGTATTACACTCGGCACTAGATGGGGCAAGTCCTTCCATCCCTTCGGGTGCCTTGGCGACATTCATAACCGCACCATAAGTCGTACCTTGGTTTGATGTCTTCTGCTCTACATTAATGTTGGCGATCTGCCCGATCATATCGCGTGGATTAAACTGCCCGGGGAATGAACCGGTCCAACCAACCATAAGCTCGTAAAGCTTAGCCTTTGGGGAACCGCTTGCCTTATAAACTTTTGTTTGTACAAGGTAAGTTTGATCACCTTTCTTGACACCGAACAAAAACCTTACGGCCTTTATTATTTCGATCTGTTCTGACTGCCATTTCTTACGGCGAAACTGATCGTCACTATCCACATCTAAACATCTTGCGATGTAGGCTCCTGTTGGAGCCGGCGTTTCCACTTTCCATCCGAGGATGGAGAGACTTGGTAGGTCTCCTTCTTCCTGTCTATTTATTATCATATTTATTTGAGGTTACTGCGTGATGCAAAATCATCCATGCATCTGCATTCTTTTTCGTTACATGGGCGGGGGCCGGGAATAATCTTTTGGCCTCCTCCCATATTAGATTTTTCCTTTCTTTGTATTCTTTTCCTTTGATGCCGGTGATACCGGCTTGCCATTCCTGCGGACGGATCAAATGCAAACGGATACCCGATGCTTGGACCACGCCTTTTATGAATCCGTAGTTTTCTCCTAGTACGAAGCCCGTGCTTTCCGGACGGCCACGCCCCGTAGTCTTTGGTGGATGCTCGAGGCACCATATAACTTTGTAGTCAACGGCAGATAGTTTCATGAACTCAGCAAGCCCTAGAAACTCTGCCTCTCCACCCCAACTCCAAGCCTTGAGTTCACCCCCCTCCATCCGGGCCACGGTTGCACCGCCTACTCCGGGATCAGTCGCTAGTATTATCGCACTCACAACCCGCCTTTTTTTCGCATGGAACTGCATTAGACTGCAAAAATTCCAAAAGATCACATAAAGAACCCATCCAAAAAGTTCCTTTAGTAGTGATCCACGCTTTGTCACTACTAGTATTGATCGTCATTATTAAGTTTTTATCGTGATAGCTCTTATCAAGCTCTGCATCATCTCCACCATTGCCCGTTTTAATTGTCATATTATTTCGATATCGTTAGCCGGGGAGACCAAGTCGGCGTAATGTTTTTCAGTTGTAGTTACAGAAGCGTGTCTCAATGTTTTACTTGCCACATAGATACCGTGTCGTGTGGCGAGCATTGCTCCTAAACATTTGCGTAAAAAGTGTGCCGGCTTGTTGTCATGTATCCCAAGTTTGTCACGAAGGAACGGAACAAACTCTCGGTCCCATAGCTTTGGTCGGTTCGCTGAATCAATTACGAAGTCGGCCGGGGAGTGGCCGTTCTTCATCGATAATAAAGCATCGTATGTTGAGGTAGGTATATTTACCCGTTGCTCATGACCCGCCTTCGTCTCTCTTAGAACTATATAATTACGGCCGGAGAAAGAATGTATATCAGCCCATGTTAAACTCAGTACCTCGGCCCGGCGTAACCCACCGGAGCTTGCGAGTAAAAACATTTTAAAGAACTCGGGATGAGAATCTTTTAATTCCCTACCCTTCTCGTAGATGTCCATGATCTGATCATCTGATACTACGAATGGTTTAGTGACCGCTTGCCGGGGGGAGTAAGCTAGTATGTGAGAGAAGCATGAAGTGGTGATCCCCTTCTCTACCTCTAACCAATAAATAAATTTCTTTTGAAAGATACTGCGAATCTTTCGGAGCTTGTGCGGGTTCCCAAACTTATCCTCGTATTGCCGAATGATTGACTTGCCTTCTTTAAGTAATCCAAGCTCATTAATTGGCATCTCGGTATTTAAATCTAGCTCATTAATTAAATGGATAAGCTCGTTCCAATTATGCTTACGAGTATCATAATTTAATTTTAATAGCGGGCACATAAAGTAGAACTCTCTAAGTTCTGTAAGAGTACAATAGACTTCCGGGCTCATTAGATGCCGGGTAGCTTCCTCGATCAACTTAGGTGCCCGCTCACGGGCAAGTGTCTCATCCCTAGTGGAGCAAGATATCTCTACAATTTGTTCTTTTCCATTAACCTCTATTATTGTTTTAACAGAGATGTTCCTATTTTTCCGCTTGAGTATATACATGGTGAGTCAGTTTTTAACGAACTCCCATGGGCAAGATACCACCGACACCAAATTCTTGGTACCGGGCCGGGGACTTGAACCCCGAACCCATTGATTAAGAGTCCGTTGTTCGAATAAAGTGCAACTATTTAATCGTTGCAAGAAAAAATTAAATTATTTTGCAAGAGGCCCGTCAAACTTACGCTTGATCATTCTTAACCTACGCTCTACCTCGCCTCGATCCATAGCTTTGACGCGAGCCCTAGCCACTTTAGCGGATGCGGTGATAAGTTGTTGATTTATATGTTGGGCAGATTGTTTCGTTAAGTCATTTAACCTAGACTCGACCCCCTCTTTTTGACCACTTTTGTCGTAGTTGTCTAGGAATCTACGGTAATGCCTACCTTTAATTTCATTGAACAAATATAAATCTTGTTCACGATGGCGAACACTTAAAGCCTCGTCTTCTTCTTCACCCCGAATAAGTTGACCGGCATTTGGTTTGACCGGGATGATTCCTTTCTTAACTAACTTTTCTAATAGTGGGTCAGTCTTTTGTGCTCGGACTACCCGGTCAAACAATCCATTTATAAATCCTTCGGTATGCCTCTCAGCCGGTTCACCGAATACCGTAAGGGTTGGCATACCTAAATTCTTTGCGAATGGTACAAGTGGTAAAAAGTAATGGCTTAAAGCGGAATCCATTTGACCGGTGTCGTACCTACGGTTGCTCAATGCATTATCGATTTGGTTGAAAAGATTTGGAACTACAAAACTTTGGCCCCCGCTTTGCACCATTCGCTTCATGGCTGATGCACTTGCTTCGTCTGATTTTGCAATGTCAATAAAGTCGGCCACGCCCTTGAAGAAAGCTTGGTCATACATTAGTCTACCGTAAGCCATCGTTCCCGCTAAAGTAGCACTACCAAAATCTACCGGCTCATCTTCATATTTTTGTTGGTCCTTTATACCGCCCATAAATGCAAGGAACCCACCGAAGGGAGTTTCTTTATAGCCCATATCTATTCCGAACATCCTTACGGTATAAGGTTTGTATCCCTCTTCCATAAGAGTTTTCTTTTTCTGATAGTTCTTCGGACCGCCGGCCGTTATATCAAACAATCTGTTTTCTTCGTCTTCCTCCTCGCTAAAAAATAAGTGGCCTAATACTCCGGCTAGTGCAGTCCCAATAAGTTGACGAGTTGCCATGTCTTTGACCATCTCATCACTAGCGGGTTTACCTTTTGCCCGGACAACATTGTAGCCATACTTATGTAGGCCAACCCTCGCTAAACCTATGCCGGGGGTATAATCGAACATCATGTTCTGAACATTAGCCACTACACGAATAAAAGGTATAAAGAATTGGCCGACCCCCGCCATAAGTTGTTTCATCGGGGGTACATATTGGCCGGGTATTTGATTCGGATAATTAAACTGAGCTATAGCAGAGGCAACTACTCCCAACGCACCCTCGGGAACATTCTGATATGTTGACCGAAGCCCATACTGCTCACTTTCTTCTTTTAAATCCGGGTCCCTCCGGTTTTCGAGTATCTCATTTACTCTTCGTCTATGGTTTAAACCTGACAAACCTTCAGCACTTGCTTGTGCTACTGCGGTCTCAACATTCTTAGCATCTAACTTCAAAGCTTTCTGAATGTAGTCTCGTTTGGCTTTACCTTTAAGGCCCATTCCTTTCGCTTCTAGTCCGGCAAGCAGAGTGGCTTTACCCTCAGTATTCGCAAACCTAAAGGCCATATCCATTGCGGACATAAACCGGTGGACATATTTTAAATAGTTATATGGATTAAGATTTCCACCCGGCAAAGTTTTACGCTCAAGGATTGGATCGAAACTATACTTAGTCATCTCATACCCGGCCCGTCCTCTCCCCGTCATCATGACTGACTTGGCTTCATCCCATCCTTTACCAAACCCATGAAACATATTGACCGCTACTCTGTAGCCTATGTTAGGATCAAACCCGGATCGAATGATATGAGTACCGGCCATTGGTACTGCGGTGCTAACATTGCCGGTCAAGTTTACAAGTTGCGTGGAAACACCGGATACTAAATTAGCTACCCGGATCGCCATTAATAAAGCAATCCTACCATCTCCGGCTTGGTTCTGAATAAGATTCATTAGGTCTGTAATCTTATCATTTCGTTGAAAACCTTCGGGAGTTTTCTCAATCTCGTCTGCAACCTCCTTAACTTTCTGAGCAAACGCCCGGTCAAAACCTTTGACTCCTAACCGTTTGCCTAATGCATCGTAAAGATCGGAGCGTTCAAACGCACCCAAGTTTGCCATCTCTATTATAAATTGTTCGGTTCCTTTTGTAGCCCGTTCAATCTTTGGCATTAAATCTTTCTTTTTTAAATTATCTAATTGTTTCTTAGCCTCCTGCTTGACCATCTGATTGAACTCGCTTTTCATTTGGACGGCCAATTGATTAGCTATATCACGGGGTAGGTCTAACTCTTCCATTAGAGCAGGGACCAATGTGTTAGCTTGCCCTTCACGCTTAGTCATATTCTGACGGGCGATCAGTTGAAGCTTCATGTCGAACTTGTTCATTCGTTCTTGCAAAGTAGTCCTTACAATCTTTTGACTTGGGTCCTTTGGTATTTCCCCGAAGAAAGTTTCAAGCTCTGCCCGTTGTTCATCAGTCAGGCGTTTATCCGCCATAGTACGCTTGGCAAACTCATGCCAAACTTCAGCATACTTCTCCGAGTTAAGCAATGCATCCCGTAGAATTGCAGATTGTGACCGATCCTCTTTCCCCTTTGCTTGTGGGTTAAGATCGGTCCTAGCTTTTATTTCTGTTACCAACTCATTTACAAATCTAGCTAACGGAGTTTTGGTTGGCCCGGCTTCGCCTCCGGTTTCATTTAGCTTGCCCATGATGGCAGAGTGTAATTTATCTACACTCTCCTTGCGGTATGCTCCCCACAAAGATGGTGGGTATTTTTCTTCGATTAGTTTCAGCAAGTTAGGTTTACGCTTCCTAAAAAATTCTAACGACAAAGCATCGAACCCGGCTTGTTGTGCGATCCTAATAATATCATCTAGCACCGAAGCAACTCGTTCCATGTCCGCACCTTTAGCTTCAACCTTTGCTTTGACTACTCTTTGCATCTGCCGTTTTGCAAATCGGATACGGCCCCGGGGAGTCATGGCAGAGAAAGCTTGGAACAACGAAATACCACGGCCCAAAGTTCTACCATACTCCATTAGATTATCCGCTAAGTCTAATGCCATCTTATCCTTACGGTTTAAATCAATTGAGGTACTTTCAAAGTCGAACTCAGCTTGGCCCTTCTTTTTCTTATCAAGCATTTTAGCCCGTAACGCATCTGACTCTACCCCGAGTCGTTTGATTAGAATTTGACCAAGTAATATTTTTTGCTCCGGAGTAAGATCGGGATTGTCCATGTTAACAATCTCACTTGCCATCTGCTCATAGTTTTTATTTTTTCTCGCACGGAGCCATGGCCTAAGAGAATCCAAGACTTCTTGGTGTGTCTGTACTTGGTAAAGTACATCTAAATTTTCTCTAAATGGTTTCGGTAAAGTCTCATCGTACTGCAATCGAATACCAAACTTGGACTCACCGGTAATCGGATCGGCTGATCCACTCTTCTTTGAAAAGTACACTAAACTTTGAGGCTCTAACCCACTATTCTCAATCGGTTGAGGGGCTACCGCATATCCGGCATTTGAACTTGCATTGAAACTGCGGGCTATCTGTTCACGGCCCATCCGAGGTAACTTATGCAACCCGGGGAACATGACTTCGTGTGGCTCGATCCGTTGACGGATGCGGTCCCACAATGTCCATTGAGCCGGGAAGATTGGTATACCATACTGCTCGGCTTTCTGTTCGTTCACCTCTAGTGCTTTCCGGTACGGCTCTGACATTAGTTTCAGTTGCTCCGGATTCTCTATAAACGAATCATACAATTCAAACTCGGTGCCCTTGACTGACTTACTTGGGTTGCCCTGCGGGTCTTTAAACTTTCGCTTGACCGCCGACATTGTTTCAAAGGTTGCCTTACCTAAAGCTTTGGAAACTCGCTCATAACCAAGCCGATCTACTTGGGCCATAACACCATCAAGTGTTTTCACTTCCCGCAAGCTTGGGTCCATGCCTGACTCTACTGTATCCGCATAGTCTGCTTCTGCTTTGATCTTTGCTTTGGTGTGGGAATCGTTTGCCTTTACTTTAGCGGTATCAGTCTTTGCTTTAGCTAAATCTTTTTTAAGTTTAGCATCAATTGACTTTAACTTTTTACGGTGAGCATCTCGTTTTTCACGGGCTTTACCTAGCTCTTTGTTAAACTTAGTTACGATAGTAGAACCGAACCTTTCTTTTAACTCAGGGTCTTTAATAACTTTCTCTGCAAAGTTGGAAGCCATGTGTCTATCAATGGCTGAGATCATTGCGTTGAACGGGTCTTGCCAAACTCCACCAAATGAAGCGGTCTTTGTACCGAAGCCGGATACTTGTGAGGCCATCCGATCTACAAAGAATGACCAATCTTCATCTGCTTTCTTAACAAAGAAGTCCGGGTTCTTTACATATAGCCTAGCAAAGTTTGCTAACCTACCGAAGTCCTGAGTCAGCCCTATCCCTACTCCACCGTCCCCACGGCTACCAATATCAAAAAGTTTTTTAACCTTCTTGTTCCATACTGACCGTTGGGCAGATACTTTTGCTCGGGCACTCTTCGCTTGACTCACGGTCATGCCCTCTGTGTTAGCACTCTTGGGATAGCTTTCTCCTAGCTTGGCTAACGCTTTAATGTCATCCATGCTCTGACTAAATATTCGGGCCACCCCAAACTCGTTGGGCAAGAGGGGAGCATTGGGTGACAAGAAACCAAAGGCTAGTCTATTAAACTGCTCAACCTTATCTACCTTCTCCGGAGTCAAACTTTGAGCTAACTTCTTAGTTATCTTAGCGTGTAGCCCTTCACTTAATCCTTCGATCCCGGGTTGGTTTGCCTTGATCCAAAGTAAATCGTAGTAAGTAAACTTACCATTGATACCTCCCGGTAGTTTAAATGTCTTACCACTTTCCGGGTCTTTGATATCTACTAGTTTAGTTAACCCACCAAAGTTTTTTATCCCGTATAAATCCCCGACTTCTTTAAAGTCTTGGGGCAACCAATCGTTAGGGGATTTACCCTTGTAGAAAATGTTTCCATTTTTATCACGGGTCATGCCCGCCTTTAATTCTTTTTGCCTTAATGCGGTTCTCTGCTTACGGGATGCAAGAATGTTTACGAACGGAGTTGAGGATTTATTTTTTGGGGCCTCTCCCGTTGCCTCGACTTGTTCTTTGACACTCTTTGCAAAAACTGCCCGTTTAAATGTAGATGCTCCGATACCCCCGGACCCTTCGTTTTTACCGTAAGTACCTTTGGGCTTGGCCGGGAATATCCCTTGCTCTGCTATAATACCGCTTTTACCAACAAAGGAATCTCTTTCCTTCACAAACACTTCATTAAAACCAGTGTCTATTGGTTGAGCTTTAGTATTGAATAAAGTGTGGCGTGTACCTTGTGCGAACCTACCTGATTTTGAGGCATCATAATAAATTGTACCCGTATTAAAATCCCAATGAAAATTATCTAGTCCTTCATCTCGATATGTTTCAGTTTTCCTAAGTTCAAAATCAACTAACCTTGCTTCTGCGGTAGTTAAAAAACCCACATCTCGCTTCCAATTTTCTCCCCAAGAGTAACCATCCGGAAAGATTAACACATCAAAGTATTGTGCCTCCGGATTATTAGGGTCGTGAAACGGATGCGGGATGCCTGACTCTAATCCTTCCGGTATCACTTTTTGTGCATGGCGAACATGGGGAATAAAATGAGATGTTGATTTATTTCGTAAAGCGGATGAGGTCATTGCCCCAAGAGTCCGTACTACATTAATATCACTCAGTTGGTCGGGAATATACAAATAGTTTTTATCGTGAGCTTCTTGTAGTATGGCTTGGTAGACTGCGTCACTACCCGCCCGAGGGACTTCTTTACCCACGCGATTTAACTTTTGATTTAGTTCGTTATCAAAAAATGTTTTGCCCCGTTCCCCGGAACCAAGGCTATTAACGAAAATTAATTTCTTATCGCCGTAGTTTTTTATACTACCCATAAGTTGCGGATGCACTTGCTCCTGCATTTCGTACCTCCCAAGAGAGTCACGACCTTCAGCCAAGCTTTTGTTTGCAACATCTACGACCGAGGAATGACGCATATATGTGTCGTAATTTTCGGCCCCGAATTTTGTAGTATCTTCCCCTTCAATTCCAATTATTAGTTTTGTACTATTTCTATACGCCTCCTCTTGAACCGAAAGGTTTTCATCTATTCCTTTAATTTTATCTTGTAAAGTTTCACCGGCTATATCAGTACGAAAAACAGATTCATCGAAACTTAACTTTTCGTATACATCTCCAATAGTTTCTAAACTTCCATTATTAATTAAAGGCTGAGTCAATCGTGAAGCTAATGGTTCTTGAGAATCTTGCACATCTACATCTGCACTTGTAACAGAACCCTCCATCCGTTTTAGTAACGGGGTGGTAACCAACTGATCCGCAAGCGTAATCGACTTTAAAATTTGTCGATCTGTTTCCGGAGATTGTTGAATCTTATTACCGGTTACTTTGTGGAAAGAATCAATTAGAGATTGTTTTAACCCAAGTGGGGCCATGTCCGGGTTTTCAGATACCCGGGCCACAATCTCTTTACCTAAAATAATCTGATTAAAATTCGGGTCGTTGCCGTAGTCTCGCATGATCCGTTGCCCGAGCTCTGTATTTATATAGTCCGAAGCTACACGACTATAAAAGAAATCTTGCATTGAACCGGTAACCATCTCAGTCCCGAAGTGCCCGATACTTTCATGCCGAAGAACACGGGTAACATCATCAGCATTATTCAGTTGGTCCGCTACGAGAATAACTTTTTTATCTCCGTTGGCCCCAACATATAAACCTTCGATCTGATCATCCTTACTAAACTTACCTTGCAAGTTTTCATCCACCGTGCCGATGTTATCCATTGTGTCCACAACATGGATTGGAAGATTAGTAGATATCTGATCTCCCTTTTTACCTAAAGCATCTTTGACTTGTTGTACTGACATACCTTTATCAGTACCAACGCCAACGCTAACAGACTTTAGCGTATCAGTATTGTCGTTAACGATCTGTTGTTCACGAGCATTCTTATAATCAGATAAAAATTTAATCGCTTGCGGGTCACCTTCTTTAGCTAACTCTTTAGCGTCTGCCACTAATCCTTTTTCGACTCCCTTCTGAAATTTTACTATCTTGGAGTAAAGTTCAGCTTCAGCCACTCCTCGTACCCCTCCCACGGAAGATGCAAGATTCACTCCGGTTCCGAGTATTAGACCCAATGCAAAATCTTTAAGTACCCCTTCCTCCAATGGTTGGTCGGGATCGATGTTCCGTTGCACCATGTAGTTTTGAAGTAAGGCACTTGTCCCTTCACTCATACCTTCCGCAAAGGACCCAAATGTAAATGTAGCAACTTTATCTTTAAGGGTACCCGCAGAACCTTTTAATAGTTTACCGGCTTGGCCTAAAAATAGTTTATCTAGTGCGATCTCCGGTATGGCAGTCCATAAATTATTTCGGGCATCCTCGTTGGCTTGTTCATCTACTCGCTCAAGTAACGCTTGGTAATCATCCGTCCCTAGCATTTCCGGGTTTTCAATCTTCTCTAATTCTTTTTCAATCCTTTCTTGCTTGGACCGCTGATAGTTCCCCTCATAGTTAGCCCCGACTACTTGTCCGATTAGCGTGACGGTCCCAAGTTTAGGGTTGATTACACTTGCACCACCGACCATGGCCACTTGAGTAGTGAGTTGTCCTGCACCTTCTGCAAGATCACCTGTAAATCCTAGATCAATTTCTTCTTTTAACTCCGGCCCAAGCCCTTGCTTGTCTGCCATTTGTTGGAGGTGGCTCAACCGTTTCCCCCTAGCCGGGTCCGCTAGGTACCTTGCGAGATCATCTGCTTTCTCTTTATTACCGGCCATGCGAGCCAAGCCCGCTTCGGTATGAAGGATCGCACCTTGTGCTCCCTTTAAGAATCGAGCTCCATGTTGGAAGACTTCCTTCTCTTCATCGACTCGCTTCTTAACAAACTCTTTTAGCTCTTCGCCGTCTAATAATTCTTCCGCAACTTTTTGTTGGGCCAACCCAAGCTCATCATTCCTAGCTTGTTTATCTAGTAATGGTTTGTTGGGTATGTTTTGTTGGCCCGCCCCGGGTAGGCTAAAACTAAATGCATCAAGTGGTAGAGTCCGTCCCGAACTAGACTCCTCTGTTCTAAAGCGAGTAAGTTCATTCATTATTTAATTTCCTATCAGTTCATCGGGCCCTATACCTAAGTCTTCCGCCATGTCCATTAAAACAGGGTTAATTGAATATTGATCGGTTAACGGGTTCTGAGGGTCTGTTTTACCCATTCGCATCTTTTCAACTAGACCTAGCTTAAACTCACGCAACGCCTCGGTATCTCCCGCTTTTGCTCGCTTATAATAATCGGACATTGCTTTAATGTTCGTGGTAAAAGCTGAACTACCCTTGTTACCGCCCTTATATATAACCTGACTTTTATTGTCCCCATAGGCTACTACTCCTGCATCATAACCGGGTATCTCTGTAACGCTTACGCTATTCTTATTTGTCTTAGCAAACTCTCTTAGCCCATCAAATAACTTTAAATCATTTTCATCGGGGTTTTCATTTAGGAAAGCGAGAAGAGCTTTTTTTCTTACCTTTGGTTTATCTGAGGCTAGGTCAGTAATAGGACCGTCATAAGCTTCTGTAAATCGACTTAGAATCCCTGCCTTTGGCTTCGTTTCTTCCGCAAACTTATATAAGGTAGTAAAGTCAATGTCCTCCCGACCTTTATACAAAGATGTAAACTCTTTACCGTATTTTGCTTCTGCACCGGGCGAGAGCATAAAGTTTTTAGTTATCTCTTCTTGAGCTTCTTTCTGATCGTTTAATTTTTCCCTATCTTCTTGAGTATTATTAAATGTTTTTTCGGCTCGGACATCATTATTTTTTGCAATGTGCACTCGTTCATTTTCGAGATCAACTGATTGTTGAGCCCGCTCGCCCGCATCTTTTTGTAGCCCAAACTTTTGAAGGGCCATGTAGTTACCAAAAGCTTGCGGGTCTTTAGATAGCGGTTTGGCAAGGTCGGCATCCATGCCGTTCGCCACTAGCATATTCTCCATGTTTGCTTGATTCTCTTTCTTCTCCTTATTCTTTGCAAACTTTTCGATACCACCCGCAAGGGATTGGCCGAACTGAGTTAATGCATTAAAGTACATACGCCCCGGGGCGGTAGCACTTTGCATATCCATACGGGCGATTTGCGGGGCGGGCCCGCTTCCGAAAAAAGGTTTCCTTGCCATATTATATTCTCCTACTAATTAAAAAATCCCCCGGCTCCTAGCCCACCAAGTACACTCCCACCAAATCCAAGTAAGCCACCAAATAGACCCGCTTTGTTCGATGCACTCGCAGTCCGAGCGTCTAGTACACCTTGATAATTCTGAGTCGCCAACGCTCCGGCGTATGCCGATTCCGGGTTAAATAGTGCGGGTGAAGATTCTAACGCAAAACCGGCGGAACCAAATTGTGCTGAAGCATCTCCGGGGACTCGACTAGCTCTACCCGTTAAAGCCATAAGAGGGTCTTGAGCACCTAACTGATAAGATGCGGATGCATTTTGAAACGCTTGCCCTAAGTTAGCCAACCTCTGTTGACGAACC
>Ga0222719_10004544_pt1 | contig 12166 bp, 16 predicted proteins | sample C33_34DmetaG_FD_165039 | JGI IMG/M metagenome (GOLD analysis project Ga0222719, IMG submission 165039) | Estuarine water microbial communities from San Francisco Bay, California, United States - C33_34D | ecosystem: Environmental > Aquatic > Marine > Unclassified | place: USA: California...
AATTACTTTGAAAAACCCAGTTGAATATGATTCAACTTTAAATGATGATACTATACTTTCTAAAATTATTATAAAAATTAATGTTAATGATCAGGGTTGGGGTGGTACAAATCATGCACATATTCGTTACCAAATCAATGACGAAACCTGTGTAAAAGCATTTACTATAAATAATAAAGAAAATACTAAAAATAAATATAGTTTTACAATCAGTGGTTGTGAGTTAAATAAACAACTTAAATTATTTAATAATCCCGCTACTTCACAAAATATTCATATATGGATGTTTTGTCCACCATGGTCAGGATGGTCAATAACCGCAACATCAATTTCATGTAGATTATTCTTTAATTAATCTACTTAGTTAAACCAGACTGATTTTTTTTAGTTTAGTCAAAAATAATATTGTCATATACTATAATGGCAGAATTAAAAGGAATTTCCCCAAAACAAACTATTACAAGTTCAAGAAGTAGTCAAGATACAGCATCTCGTGAAGTATTACGTCGTGGATGGAATACAGAAAATGCTATTGGTGAGATAAACGGTAAAAAGAGAGTTATTACACCATTTCGTGCGGTAAACAATTTAGGTGATTTTCTTTCGCGTAAAAATTATGTTTGTGGTGGTCCAAACCAGGTTAATGCAAGCAAACCCGGATGGAAGAGCCGTATTGGCTCTATTATAAGCAACTGTGATTCGTCAGGAGTAGAAGGTGCATCATGTAACCCCAAATTTGTGGCAGATTCATCCGACTATGTACGTTTTCGCAAGTTGAGAGCAACAAACAAAAACTATAATGACAACAAACTAGCATGATCGCAAATATATATCATAAATAGGTTTGCTACTTTAGTAAAGAAAATATAATTTATATCACTATGTTATAGAATAGTGATATGTATAATATGATGCAAAGAATTCAAAATTATAATAATGGTGCACTTTCTGGAGCAAAACCAATGCCATTAAAAGATAGTACAAGTAATAATGAAAGCAGTTTTAATATGTCAAGACAAACATATATTGAAACTGCACCAGCTTCTCCTATCACTAATGAAATTAGAATGAAAAAGAAATGGTTTGGTAATCGAGATGCTTCGAGCATTATTAATAAACGACGTGATGGTGCAGTGGGAAAAGGATCATTAAATCAAGAAGGAAATTTATTATCGTTTACTACGTATAAAGATACGAATGTTACAAATGATGCTCTTCGTAGAGTACGTGCAGGAGGTGCAGTTGCTCCTCCTAAAAAAAATGCACGTACTACCAATGCCCCTACGCCAAGTTTCTCACCAGTACGTTATTCAAATGTAAATGGGGTAATTAATAATCAACATGTAAAAGATCATTATGGTAATAATGGTCCATATCTCAATCATTAAATATATTGATGTATAGGTTGTGGAAAAACAGTAGAAACTAAACCGGTTGAATTTGTACAAACATTTATCATTGATATAGGACGACGTTCATTATTTTTTGTATGAATATACAGGTTTGCACTAATAGTATACACAATCATAAAAATTAAATACCACATAATTTCTTTTGAATTAGTTTGGTACAAATAATTTATCAATTTTTTTCGATACTTAATGTATATATATTGTCATGTACAGTTATTTAGTTGAATTTTTTGGCGCAGCCCTATTTATCTACGTAATTCTTGCAACAGGTAACCCATTGGCTATTGGTGCTGCTCTAGCATTGGTCATATTGGTTACAAGTAAAATATCTGGCGGTCACATTAACCCCGCAGTCACCATCGCGATGGCATCTGCTGGAAAGTTACCCGTGAATGAAGTATTGCCTTATTGTTTGGCACAAATATTCGGTGGATTGACTGCATTGCAACTTTATAAACGTCACCAAGATTAAATATTTTATATTAAATTCTAATAACAATAGTAAGATTGTTATTAGGAACATTTGCCTATTTTTTAATAGTACGAAATAGAATAAATAATCCAACAATAGTTAATGCACCAATATATATTGATGTAATTTTATTTGGCATAATATCATGAAATATAAAGTGTTTACCCTTTTTTTTGTCATTACTAGTAACTCTGTTAATTTTTGGTAAAGTTGTTGAGTTTATTAGTAATTCATCATTATCTTCACTATCAGCTAGTACATTTACTATCGGTTTAAAAGACGTATCTATAAATAAATTTAATTTTTTTACTTCATTTTTTTCGGTTGAGAATTTATCCTTCTTTAAAGAAGATTTGTATAATGTGGATGGTAAAGTATCAAAGTTCTCTACATATGGAATACGATTTACTGTAAATGGTTCATCGTGTTTTTTACTACACATATTTTCTCTATATAATTTCTGCTTTTGTGATAATTGTGGTAAATTATTTATCAACATCTTCGTTATATTATATCACTAGAAAAATATGTTTCTAAATATATAGGGTTTATTTTTAATGACTGCTGAGTTATATTCTGTATTTCTTTATGTTGCTGCATTTGGTTTTTCTGATATGATTGTAAAATACTTTAGTATTCATTCTACAAAATCATTGTTGTGTTATTATAGTATAATTTTATTAATATCATTTTTATGTTATTATTCATTGTAATATATAATGGTACTACAAAATTGATATATATTTATTCAATATATATTGGTATACATTTTTATAAATTATGCTGTATACAGGAGACGATTATTCAAATATGGGGAGCGATGGGGTTATATTATCAGTTATGGAAGAATCTCTCGGTTATAAAGTACGTAAACGTAAATATTGGCAAAAATATTTATGTTGTTGCTTTTATCCATCTAACAAAGGTGCAATGGAAACACCTATTTTAGATGGTGACTCTCATGAACATAACAGTTAAAAATCAGCATTAAAACTAAATACATCTTCATCTACATTTTTATTAGCAAGTGCATATTCCGAATTTGTACGCTCAAAAAAGTTAACTTTAGATTCCATACTAATTAATTCCATAAAATCGAAAGGATTTTGTGTATTATATAATTTATTATATCCTAATTGTAAAAATAAACGATCTGCTACAAATTTAATATATTGTATCATTAATTTGGAATTCATTCCTATCATACGACATGGTATAGCTTCTGTTATAAATTCGATTTCAATATCAACAGCATCCTTTATAATATTATATACGCGGTCTGGTGAGAGTTTATTTTGTAATTTTGAGTAAATTAAAACGGCAAACTCGGTATGTAATGCCTCGTCTCGTGATATAAATTCATTAGATAATGTAAGTCCTGGCATTAAACCTCTTTTTTTTATCCAATATATAGATGCAAAAGATGCTGAAAAAAATATACCTTCAATCGCTGCAAATGCAACCAGTCGTTCTGCAAAACAGCTGTCATTATCGTCAATCCATTTTTTAGCCCAATCAGCTTTTTTAATAATACATGGATAATTCTGGGTGGCTTCGAATAATTTCGTTTTTTCATTAGTATCGTGTATATACGTATCAATTAATATACTGTACATCTCTGAATGTATATTTTCCATTGCAATTTGAAATCCATAAAAAGCACGAGCTTCTGCTATTTGAATATCACCCATGAATCGAGTAGCTAAATTTTCAAGAACTAATCCATCAGATGCTGCAAAAAATGCTAATACCATCTTTATAAAATTTTGTTCCGTTTTTTCTAGCGTATTCCAGTCATTTAAATCACGAGATAGGTCAACTTCTTCAGCTCTCCAAAAACAATCAACCTGACGTTTGTACATTTGCCATATATCATCGTGCTTAATAGGGAACATTACATAGCGACTTTCGTCAGGTTTTAACATAATATCATTATCAATATTATCAGCCATTACACTCACTAAATAATATACTGTATAGATTTTATCTCTATTTAAAAAATATATTATGAACTCGTTGGAATTATATAAATTACTATTATATATGCATAACTCGAGCGAAATATGTGACAATATATTAATATTATCATTTATTCAAATACTAATAAATGATATCTTTTAGGAATTTATAATTTTTCTTTTCTAATATCATTGCAATTTAATAATATTTTGTAAAATTACAGTGTCAAAGTGGGCGGCGTACAAGATTCTATTTTTTTTTCCAGAGATACTATATTGTGAAAACGATGCATTCAACTAATTCTAATTCAGTTGGTGAACCGAAAAAAAAAAATAAAAGATATAAAAAGCATAACGATAAGGTTTTATTAAATGAATATAAGTATGAATATGAGGATAGTGAAACAAATTTGGTAAATCAAAAAAATATATATGAAAACATACAATATTTGTCGGCTGCAGAGAAACAACGATTAGAGGGTCGTTTTACTCATCCAAAAAATGGAATGCAACGAGATTATCATAATCTATTAAGCCAAAGATCAAAGAAAATTGTTGTTGCTACTGGACCTGCTGGAACGGGTAAAACACTGTTTGCTACTGAATTTGGTATTAAAAATTTCTTATTGGGGAATATTGAGAAATTAATATTCACTAGACCATCGGTGTCTGTTGACGAAGATTTGGGATATTTACCCGGAACACTTGAAGACAAAATGGCACCATGGGTTCGACCTATCTATGATATCTTATATCAGTTTATTACACCAAAAGAAGTTACTGCGCTGTTAGAAGATAAAATTATTGAAATTGCACCACTCGGTTATATGCGTGGTAGAACATTTAAAAATTGTTGGATTGTTGCTGATGAAATGCAAAATTCGACTGTATCTCAAATGAAGATGTTATTAACTCGTTTAGGAGAGAAATCTCGTCTTATAATTACTGGAGATTTGGGGCAACGCGATCGACCAGATGACTTAAATGGATTAGATGATTTTTTGGATAAATTCAAAGGTAAACGATCATCAAGTATCACTAGTGTAGAATTTGAAAATAATGATATTCAACGCGAAGATGTAGTTAAAGAGGTATTAGAAATTTATGGTGGAAATATACCACCCATTTACAATCATGATGAAGATACTCATGAAAATAAAAATATTTAGACTAGAATGTTTATTTTATTTCGTACTATACAATATAGTATAAATGAAACTTTCTATTAAAAAGTTATTGGCAAAGTTGCCTATTAAATCTGTATTGCATAATCGCGTATTATTATACGCACTTTGTTTTATTGCATTAAATAATATTGTCATGTATGCAAATGTTAAAGATTTTAACTCGGTTATAACTCTATTACTAGTCGGTATATTATCTTCATTTTTTAGCAAAAACATGATTGTTATTTTAACTCTTGCTATTGGTATTACTTATTTATTAAATTATAATAATACTAAATTATTTAGCGAAGGTGCTCAAAATATGAAAGAAGCAGTAGACGGTGATGATTCTGTTGATAAACCGGTACTTGGTGATGATGCTGATGATAAACAGGTGATTGATGCTGCTGATGAACCTACTGCAGATGAGTCTACCTCTGCTAATGATATTGCTAGTGCTGCTACTGCTGCTGCTAGTGAAGTAGATAATAATACAGCCGAGTCAGAATCAAAAGAAAGAGCTAAATTGACTAGTGAAATTAAAAAGGATTTTGCTTCATTTGAAAAAACAGCTGCTAGTATTACAAAAAGTATGCAAGATATTGAACCATTGTTAGAAAAGGCAGAAGGTTTCATACAAAAATATGAAAAATATAGTAAAATGTAATATTCATAAAAACTAATATTATTATGTAGTAATAATAGTTTTTTTTCTATAGGTTAATTGTATACTACGAATTATATAATTAATCATGGTAACCGAAGGATTTTTTGGAATAGATGATTGGATCGAGGAAGCTATTAATGATGCAATTGATTGGGCTGTCGAAAATCTTTTTCGTAAACCTTTAAATGGCATTATGATGGTTATTGAAACATTTAAACGTATTGTATGTTTTTTTGAGACAATTCCAAAACGTGGTCGAAATATAACACATGGCGTTAATAATATATTTTCTGGAGTTGCTGGGAAATTTAAAGCATTAGGAGAATCAGCTGAAGCCGGATATAATTCAACTACTACTTTTGTAGGATACAGCGGTGAATGGGCTATAAGTAGAACAGAATGTATCATTAAATTTATAATTAATTTATATAAGTGCATCTTTTTCTATATATTAAAAGCTATTGGGAATATTTGTTATATAATAATTGTAGAACCCATTAAATATTTTTCATATAAACTTGGTATGAATGCTGATAAACGTATCGAACAAATCAGTATTGCTATAGAAAAAATGGATACTATATTTTATTCGTTTTTTGGGTTTCATTTAATATATTTTCCAAAAAGTATACGGGAAGACTGTTTTGTATGTAAAAGATTAAAAAGCTCTGCTGTTAGCAAAAAGGCAGATGAGGTTGCTGATACATTTAATAATAAAATACCAGAAATTATGAACAAAGGAGGAGCAACACAATTTCATAGAGCAGATAGACAATTTAAGGAATCATCTAAGGTATCTGTTCGAGAACCATGGCATGTTCACTAATTGGATAATATTTTTTATAATGTTATTATAATACATTATAAATTATGGGGTTTGTTTCTGATATTATTGATGGAATCCAAAATATTATTAGAGTTTTTAAACAACTCATATGCTTCTTTACCACTGTACCTGTGCGTATTCGAAATATGAACGCTGGATTTAACAATGTATTTAAAGGGGTAGCAAAAGAAGTCGAAGCAGTAGGTATTTCGTTTGTTGATGCCACATCCAGTTTAGGATTAATAAGTGCATATATAGGTGAATTTATTGGTACTTATACTGAATGCGGTGCTAAGTATATTACTAACTTTTTCTCCTGCATATTTTATTATTTGATTGATGTTATACTTTCTATATTTTATTTACCTATACGTATTTTGTTATGGCTAATTAAAACGTTGTCAAATGACGTTATTGATTTATATTGGTTAGAGGAACACGTTTCTAATAAAATAGAAGTGTTTAACCAATTTCAATATATGTTTACGGAAATTAACATTAATAAATGGCCAAAACATATTCGGGAAAAATGCTATTTATGTGTACGACTAAAAACAGAAGCCGTTAAGGATGCTGCTAATGATGTTAATAAAGTATTTACTGAAAAAATACCTAATAATTTCAAAGGACCTGGAAAATACTTCGATATTGGTAGTAAACAATTTGCAGAAATATTTGGAATGCCAGTGTTAACTCCTGAATCTCATGAATATTAAGATTTATTTTAACAGTGTATAATATATATATATATTGTAATTATGGGAAAAAAATGTGTTCCTGGAATTATCTGTATTGAAAATATGACATTATTTGTTTTATTTATGATTGTATTATTATTAATTTATATTTATTATAGTCATTTACGTAGTTCTCATTATAGGAATAATAATGATAAGGTTGTTTTAGTTAATACTCAATCGAATATTCCACAATTAGTTCCTATTTCTAGTCGACAAGATATATTTAACGATCCTTATTCTCCTCCTACTAATAATTCTGTTGTTTATCCCAGAAATTCTGGAGATATTCGAGGTATACCCGTTAATGTACAAACCAGAGGTATGAATACAGACTACCAACAGGTAGGTATTTTAACTCGTTCTAATAATATTGATGGTGATATGATATTACCACTTATGGGTCGTAAACATTTATCTGGAAGAGACAAATGGCAATATTATACCATTTCTGGAAGTGGTAATCTCAATACAAAACTACCTGTTAGTCTTAACGGAAAAAGTTGCACTAGTGAATATGGTTGTGATAGCATATATAATAATGATATGGTATATGTAGAGGGTTATAATGATACATTCTCTGTTACCATGTACGAAAATGGACAATTTAATTATATTCCTGCATAATTTAGCCCTTTTTGAAAAATAAACTATACCTTTAGTGTATAGTGTATTATGTCATTCTTTAATCTCGATGATAAAAGTAATTTAACAACCAATAGTATAAAATCTATACATTCGGGTGTTAATATTCGGTTAACTGATATTGTTAAACAAACCAATACCCAGAATTCCTTAAAAAATTTGCAAAAAAAAAATGACAAACTTAATAATGATAATAATATACCGAACAATGATACTTTCTATAAAATAAATTATAATAGCCGTGAAGCTAACTTTGTTTATTCTGGTTTACAACCTAGCCAATACATTGCTAATAATATATTTATGTATGGACTGTTGCATAATAATATTTCAGGATTAACTACTGACACTAAGGATATTGTTGGAGAACTAGTTTTTCAACATTATAATGCAAATGATCAAAGTCGAAAAGTATATACTTGCTTTCTTATTCAACAACATCCTGGGAAAATTATGGATAATTCTATCGATAATACCGTTAATCTAATCACTGGTAAATCTGTTTCCGATTTTTCATTTAATATAGATGCTGAAATTAAGAAACAGACCAAATGTATTTATTATAAACAAGATGAAAAAACTCATGTATTTTTGTATACTCTTCCTATTAAGGTTAATGTACCAACTGCTGAATTTTTTAAAAAGAAATTATCCACCTCTACAAAATTATTCAACATACATCCGTCATGTGATCCTAAAATTATAAATATATCTACTGATACTCCTTCTACTGGTGCGGATGTTACCGAAAATTTTATTTCAAATATTGGTAATATTTTTTCTACTTCCAAAACTATCGAAAATTTTCAGGAAGGAAATGAAAATTATTATATGGAATGTGATTATGTTGAAGATGGGAATGAACAGATACCTAGTATTACTACTCCAATTAGCAGTGATTATGCTAGTAAAGAAAAACGAATTGATCATTTTAAGAGTATATCCAATTTTTTACTCATTATTATATTCGCGTTAATAACTCAAAGTGCTATTCCTGGTATTTATAAAACTATTGTTATTGATAAAATTATCAACACTGACGATATTAAAAACGCAGAGACTGGGTCATCCGAGAATAATACGGCACAATCCCAAATTATTGGTATTAATACTTTAATTACTATTTTGGTGTTTGCTTATTCTGTTTCTGCCATTATTATTGGAATGGGTGTAGGTAGTCGTGGAAATTCAATTCTAGCGAACGTTGGTGTAGCATTGCTTTTAATATATTTTATATCTTTTGCATTGATTAATGATAAAAGAACAGATCCTAACTTTATGGGAAAAAACTATACTAGCGATGGTTCATTTGGTAATCTATTTAATGGAATAATAAATTTATCTGTATTTACCGCAGCTATAGGGGCTGTTAAGAGATATGGACCATCAAAAGAATTTTGGATAACCATTGGTGTATTAGGTTCATTGTTTTACTTGTTTTATTATATCGCTACTAATAAAAAATATAAAGAATTTACTGCAGAATTTGAAGAGATAAAAAAGAAAACAGATTCAGTTGATGAAGCTGATTTAATGAAAGTTGACGGTTATCTTGACTATAAAAAACGTAAAGATCAGTATGATTATGATAATGATAATATTATTATATTTTCTAGTCTTGCTATTTTTATGATTAGTCCGGTTTTAGTTGAAGTTATGAAAAAGTAATATCAACCTAAATTAGTTTTGTTATGATGTAATTACTCGAAATATTACATCATATAATGATTACATACTTATTTATACATGGATGCTGTTCCTACATCATCAGCAACAGGGCTAAATTCTGTTGTCATAAAAACACTTGGTTCACTTACACCAATAGGTGCCATTTTACTAACAATATGTTCCTCTAATGTTGTATTCTTCTCGGGATTCATTTTTTTCATACTAGAATCCTTCTTTGCCTGGGTAGGGGTATGATTCATAATAACTGTCACACCGGTAGTAGCAGCGCATCTACGCATTAATTCGTAAGCAGCAAATATAAAAATAATTGCTAATAATGGATTAGCATGAAAGAATAAATACACGGCTATAGCAAATACTGCTACCATACCAACTGGTCCATCTATTATTTTACATATCATTCTGGGTGCATTAATTGGCAAAACAATATACAAAATTAGGATTGCAGCTGCGGTTAATTCAAGTTGATTAATGTTTTTTAAAAAGTCTGGCGTTTTCATGATATATACATTAGTATTATATTTTGTGAAATGTAAAATTGAATTAAAATGTCCTAAATACTATATGCATAACAAATATAATTGCAATGAAAAAGTGGGCAATTAAGTCTAATGCTAAACCAATAGATAATTATTCTATTAATAATGATGACAAAGAATCAATTAGATTAATATCTTATATCGGGAAAAAAGGATATACTATACCAAAAACAAATTTGCCTAAATTAGAAATTGATTTCTTAAAAAAAGATTTATTTTTAAAACCTATCATACAGGGTGCCAGTTTTGGTAATGACAATTCTACCGCATTCCCTGTATATCGAGAAAATGATAATAAAATTTATATACCACGTTTTTATGGTATTCAGCGTTATGGAAAGCCGGATAAATGTGATATACAAATAGGTGACCATATTGATGTGCCTTTTGTATTGCCTTTAAGAGATTATCAAGAAAAAATTGTAGATATTTACTGTAAGCATGTTTCTACACCATTATCTAGTAATAATACAAATCCTGGTGGTGGAGGTATACTAGAAGTACCATGCGGTAGAGGTAAAACTATTATGGCTTTGAAAATTATTTCTATATTATCCACCAAAACACTTATATTAGTTCATAAAGAATTTCTAATGAACCAATGGATTGAACGTATGACTGATTTCCTACCAAGTGCCCGTATCGGAAAAATACAAGGCAAAGTTTTTGATATTGAAAATAAAGATGTTGTTATCGGCATGATTCAAACTCTTTATGATAAGGATTATCCTTCTAATACATTTACATCATTTGGATTGACTATTATAGATGAGGTACATCGTATTGGTAGTGAGCAGTTTTCTAGGACTCTTTTTAAAACTATCACTCCTTACATGTTAGGTATTTCTGCTACTGTTGACCGTAAAGATAAGTTAACACGTGTATTATATATGTTTATTGGCAACAAAATTTATGAAGAAAAACGCGAAGACGACGATCCTGTATGTGTTAGAGCTATTGAATATGTATCTAATGATGCAGAATTTAATACAACTGAGCTCGATTTTAGGGGAAATACTAAATTTAGTACCATGATAGTCAAATTATGTGCATTTGGACCTAGAAGTGACTTTATTATTAGGGTATTAGCTGATTTATTTGATGAACATCCTGATAATCAAATTATGATTTTATGTCATAATCGCTCACTACTTACCTATTTATATGAAGCTATTAATCATCAACAAATTGCCTCTGTTGGATATTATATTGGTGGTATGAAACAAGATAAATTATTGGAATCTGAAAGTAAGCAAATTGTATTAGCTACATATGCTATGGCTGCTGAAGCTCTCGATATTAAATCATTAACCACTTTAGTTATGGTCACTCCTAAAACTGATATTATTCAATCTGTGGGAAGAATATTACGAGTTAAACATAAAAACCCTATCGTGGTTGATATTATAGATACTCATGATAATTTTCAAAAACAATGGGTTCAACGCAGACGATTTTATAAAAAATGTAATTACCGTATTCGGCAAATTAAATCAACTAATTATACAAATATGTTGTTAGATTGGGAAAATGACACCACATGGAAACGTGTTTATGAACCAAAAAATAGCAATGATAATGATAATGATAATGATAATGATAATGATAATAAACGAACATGTCTAATCAATATAAACGAACTGTAATTTAATCTTATTTATCTGCAAAAAATATAAATATTTTTTATTATAGTATATATATGGGTGAGCGTATACGATTTAATAGTAAAGACAGTGTAGATAGTCGATCTCATAGCTTTGATAGTCGATCCAGTAGCTTTGATGGTCGATCCGGTAGCTTTGATTCTTCATATATTACCGACCTATCTAATTGTATAGGTTATAATAAAACAAAATCATTAGTTATACCTATTAATGTTAAGATTAAAAAAACTCGCAAACGAGATCAATCATTAACAAAACCTATTACTCCATCTCCTGTACCAGATAAGAGTTTATACTTATTTAATAAGTATTTTAATGACAATAACTATAAATGATATTTTTTAATAATTATTTATAATTTGTTTGTCAACTTTCAGAAAATGGACATTCT
>Ga0222719_10004545_pt1 | contig 12166 bp, 13 predicted proteins | sample C33_34DmetaG_FD_165039 | JGI IMG/M metagenome (GOLD analysis project Ga0222719, IMG submission 165039) | Estuarine water microbial communities from San Francisco Bay, California, United States - C33_34D | ecosystem: Environmental > Aquatic > Marine > Unclassified | place: USA: California...
AACCCATAGCCTCTAAACAAGTTTCAGGGGTTGGTACAACAGCAATATGGTTTGCATCTATTGTTGTAAAAACACCTTTTGGAACAGTACTTACTTTTCTTGAGTATAGACCAGCCTTGGCTCCCCAACCACCTGCTTCAGCCAGAAATGTACACATCTTGGAATCAGTTCTATATACTCTGTATGGTTGACTTGCTTCTCCAAGTTTTCCATCTTTTTTAACTTTCCTAAATGAACCAAGCAGGCTTAATCCAAAATCATTGTCTCTACTTACAACAAATTTATACTTGTTTTTACCTTTTGTTGTATGAGGAATCATATTCTTCCTTTCAGCTATAGGACTCATAACATCTTGATAAGTTTTCCACCCACCCTGTTGTTTATACTTCTCAACAATCGCTCTAGGTGGGTTTAGATTTGTCCAATAATACCTTGCTCTAGCATTTGGAGAGTAATGTACTGAATCATACAATTCTTCTCTTACGCCCAAAGCCTTAGAAATTTCGTCCGCCCATTGTGCGTCCATCACAACATTTTCAAAGAAGAATGGTATGTCTGGAGTCTTTTGTTGCATTTTTATTTCAGAAAGAATCTCGGCAAAGTTAACAAATAGTTTCGATCTTGGGTCTTTAAATGCTTTCTTGTTTCCAACCTTAGAGAATCCTTGGCATGGAGAACCTGCAAAGATTAAATCAATTTTCGGGAGACCAGCAACAAAGTTTTTCATATCTGTATGAACCAACAAAATATCTCCTCTTTGTTCTGTTTTTGGAAAGTTGGCCTGTGTAATTGCTATGGCGCTTTGATCAATTTCAATGGCTATGTATCTGTTGACTTTTACACCAAGTTGCCTAAGTGCTTCTTGACCAGCTGAGATTCCATCGAAAAAAGAAAGAACATTGATTCCGTTTTCCATCAAAATCTCCTCCGATTGGCAGCACCTTTTAACTTTTGTTTTTTGATAATTTTAATCTGAGATCGTACTTCATTACCCCATGAATCCCAGCCTTTGTTTTTAGATCTTGCAAACAGTTCTATTGCATTTTGTTTGGGGAACATTTCTTTAATTCGGTCTCGAATCTCGCCGGGTTTTTGAGAGTGACGAGTTCTTTCTATGGATACAAGTTGGCGAATGTTTCTAGCACCTCTTGGTTGTGGTATTTTATTCATTCTTCCGATAATACATATCTCACATTGAGATAAAGTATAGTACCCCGGGTTTAGTCTTTGTTTATCCCATATAAATCCAATCGTAGCATAATCAAACCCCCAATCTTTCATCAATTCAATTGCCTGATCTAAATGAGGGGAGCTTGTCCACATAAATAAAAGGCATCCTTTAGGGTCTGCTATATCCTCTACATTGAGTTTTTTCATCTCAGTGGTGGTCATGGTAGGGTAATGGCTTTTAGCGCCACCAGACTGCACTCCGCCCCTTCCTGTGTGCTGCGTCTGACCTTTGTAATCCCAAGGGGGATCAGCATATATAATTTGATATTTTTTAGGCACAATTATCTCCCTAACTTCGCTACGCTTCGTACCAATTTCGTCATTACATTCCTCATTGGTATTTCTTTAAAACTTTCTTAATTCAGTATCGTCTGATTTGTATAAAATAGCATGTTCAATGAAACTATTTTTGTCTTTCGTCCAAACTTCGCAATCCAGCACTCTGAAATTAGTCTTGAAACCAGCGTAAAGCAGATTGGGAAATACCTTGGAAATAAGCTCTCTTACAAATTCCGTCATTGAATCACATAATGATTCTTTGATTGATGAGGAAGTATTTTGAGATTTATTTTTAGAACGACAGAATTTATCAAAAGTGTTTTTTGACATTCGAGACTCTATAATGAAAATACCAAAGCCTTTTTGATTAGGGCGAGAAGTTATTCCTGCTCTGAATTCTTCCTTGGAAATTTGACGGTATTTGTAATATGGATCATATTTGTGACCATACAATTGAAAATCAAACGCAGGAAACAGTAACTCATCAATCGTTAGTGTTGGATCTTCTTCGCTTAATCTCATATAGAACTCTTGTATTGTAAGCCTTTGTTTCGGTTCTATATATGAAATGTAATCACCAACCATATTGAAATTTGAATAAAAGATATCATCAGGAATATTATGCTTTATGTAATTCATATAATGTTGATGAATATCAAACCCAGATCTAAACCTTTCAAGGATGTTTATGTTGCTTATTTTGTTCTTATAATCTTGATTTATTTTGGCAAACGCATCGGTTATTTTTCTAAAATCATCGCTCAGAAAATAATTATAGAGATTATTCCCCTTGTATCTATACTGATATTTTATTTTTATATTGATATAGCCTTCTTCAAGATATTCGAATTGCCTGTTATTATTTTTAGAGCCAAGCAACCTCTTTGAATAACCCAGAATACTGACACCTAAAATTGATGCTATTGATGCTTTGTTTAACATTAAAATCTCCTCAACTCAGAATCACTGAACCCAACAACAATCTTCTTTGTTTCTTCATTCATTTTATTATCTGGATCGATAAGAAATTTTTCTACATCATAATAGTCCGCCCCACCTGTCCAAGTAATCATCTGAACAATAGATTTAAGCAAGGAACGAATAGATTTAGAATCCATTAGTTTTATTTTGACTGAAGCACTCATAGTGATCGAATATTCATCAAGGTCTGCAGATATCAGTTTAAAGTTTGTAAAACCAAGAAGATTTTTTAGCACGAAAATAGATTCCATCACATAATCAAGACCCATATCGTTACCTACAGCCATAAAATCATCTACAAATGCATAATCATGTTGAGATTCTGAATGGTTGTTTGCAAAAAAAAGATTAATGTCTCCAACTGTAAGATCTTCGTCTTTTATTTGAGTCATCTGCTCTTGCCACTTCCTACTGTATTTAACAATAGAAGCAAATCTGCCTTTTGCAGAGTCTGTAGTACTAACTATATCCTCGTCTTCATATCCGAGATATCCCTCACCATTAACAGTGAATGTAAAATCAACATCTATTGAACTCTGCACTTTATTTGGATCTATAAAAGATTTAGAGCCATTTTTGAGCCGCTTTATATATGTAATGCTTATAAATTCCGTTCTGAGAGGGATTATCTCTGTTTTTGATACTTCATAGCCAAGTTCCAAAAGGATAGAATTAAAGTCTTTGTCGAAGGTTTCAATAATCTTGCCAATATCCCAGTTTGATATGTTACCTTGCATGAATTGAGAGTATCTTGGCTTTACTTTTAACCCTTCAAAGCATTCACTTGACCAAAATTCCCAAAATTGTATCTCTCCATCTTTTTCGGTAATTAGGGTTTGCCAAGGATAAGAGTCTTCCTTAAAGTCATCAAGCCAGCATCCTTTCAGATGAGAAGACACTTCTTGCTCACTCATTTCATTGAAGTATGGAGCGCCATACTCTTGATCATCATATAAAGAGCGTGGCCGATCTTCAATATCTGGAGGCATAATGCGTTCTCTCTCTTGCTTATCAAGAGCTAAGAACCCTTTAAACATAGCCAAACGGATACCCCACGAGTTTTCGTTTTCAGCAAGGTTAGCATTGCCCCTTGATTTCATCAGACCAAGCAAAGCTGTTCCAAGTACTGTAGCAATTGCGGATTTATTCAGCATTAAAATTTCCTCAACTCGGAACCACCCATTTCTTGAGGGAATAGAAGTCTTTTTGTATCGTCATTTAAGCGGTCAAAATCGTACTGAATCCTTTTAATAGTAATGTCTGCACTAGCATCCCATAATAACAATTTTGATAGACCGATTATAAAATATGCAGCTGCATCTGGAACCAAAAATTTTGTTCTTACGGATATATTCATTATAAGTGCAGATTCAACATATGGATCAAAATCGTTGCCTACAGACAAATCAAACTTTATTTTTGTTATCAAGTTTTTAAATACATACAGAATTTGATCTAAACCCACAAAGGTTTGAAAATCGTAATCGGTAAAATCACTTATACTACTAAAATCATCATTGAATGAAGTCGTGCTCTTTGGGTCAGCAGGTGTATTGTCAAAGAAATTATTAATATACTGTTGCGGAATTCTACCTCTTATATCAGCTGTTTGTTCTTGCCATTGCTTACTGTAGTATATTATGCTTTCTAATCTATTCTCAAGCACTTCCTTTAAATCATCAACATCTTCCTCATTTTCAATGGCATCTAAAAATCCAATACTTGGAATTGATTCTATTGTAAAACTAATATCCAATTCTTGCGGAATCTTTCTTGGATCTATAAAAGAGTTAGAACCAGAAGTTGTCTTTACCAAGCCAAGTAGAGTTGCTCCAAATACTGTAGCAATTGCGGATTTCATATTATCACCTACTACTTAAAAATCAGTCTATACAGAACAATACCTGCTACACCATACCCGATCTGTTTTCGGTATTTCCAAGCATTTGATGCCATAGGTAAATAAGCGCCTACACCATCATCTAGAACTTGCCAAGAGTATGAACCGTCACCGACCTTTTTTGACTCCATAATCGTATATATAAAGCCATTTTCTTTAACTTTCCTTGCAACAGCTTGAGCCTTTTCATAAGTTGGAACCATTTTAGAGTGCATTAAATGAGCAGTACTCGGATTCCAGTATGCAACTTTGTATTTTTCAAGAGTGACCATTTCAGACATATCGCATCCATATAGAAGTTTAGATTACTTCTATAATACTATACATCCTTAAATATTACAAAAAACGCCAAGTCAAATCATTCGATGAAGTGTTATTTAATAACTTCGATGGAGGTGGATATTTCTTTTGATCTTTGTCCACGATTTCTGTTTCTTCATCTTCTGGAAGTTTATAATCGACTTTATTTACAAACTTTTCTTTTAAGAACTTTTTATTGATCATAGATGTGTACCCAATATGAATGGACCAGTAATTGCCATGAGGAATAACGCCCTCTTTTAAAGTATCCCATATAACTTCTTCCAAGTCAATTTCATTTGCACTGTTCACTCCAATGCAGATACCACACTCAGTATCAGAATAAACTTCTGTAACTAAGATTTCCTTTTTGTAAGCCTCAATGTTATCGCAAAGTTCTTTTGCCGTTTCAGACAAAGGCATAATATATAAAATATAGGTAAACATATCATCACTCTAAAATATTTTTTCTACTTATATCATATTTTCACTTTGACAGAAATAAAATTTCGAGTAATATATAGTTAAAGGTTTACTTTTTTCTGTATTTCCTTTGGTTTGGTAATAGGTTCAAGCTCCCACTGGTCTTTCCGGTGGGAGTTTTTTTAATACACCTCTATAGAATCAACAATAAGACCTACAATAAGAGGAAGTCCATATCCTTCTGTAGCATCTTCTTCCAAAAGAGGGAATGAGGATTCATCCCATCCTTTTGTTTCTTTTTTAATGAGTTCAACATTTTCATTAAATTTTTTTATTGCTGTTTTTCTATATTCATCCCATCCTTCTATAATATGATATAAATCTCTTGCTTCACTTTTCAGATTCTCAAGTAACTGAGTGCCTACAAGTTTGTATATAGTAAGAGCAGTCTCTTTATCACCTTCATCAATTTCCGATTCAAAGTGTTCTTTTAATCTTTTAATTGCTTTCTTTAGGGGGATTTTGATGGTTAAACTTAGTATTGGAGCGTCATAAAAGTTATCAACAATCTCAAGTTCGTACTTATCTTCTTTTCCAAAATATTCCTTTGTTTCATAATCATGGTATTCTTCAAAATATTTATTTTCATCGAAAAGAAAATTGTTTACGATATTTTCCAAATTTATTTCGAATCCTGCATAACTATCAGCGCCACTATCATAAAGATAGAAGTATTCATCTTTTGAAGATTTGGTCATCATAATATCTATGGTAATAAAATCATCAAGTGATTCTCTTTTCCTTTCTTTTGGCTTTTGACTTTTGATCATAGCCTGCAGTCTATCCAACAGTAAAAGATTGGCAATATCCTTTTTGGTGACTGCTTGCTGCTGTGCTACCGAATCTCTCAGTTTTGATAAATTAAACTTAGGTAATGACATATTTCAACCCTCGTATCGAATCGAAGACACAGTAACACTCATGCCAATAATCAAAGGTGCATTTTCAATAATATTGTCTTCATGTGGATTGATTTCATCAGGTTCATAACCAAATACTTTTTCCATATTATCATTATAAGAATCCTTTATTTGATTTTCCAAAACCTGATTTATTTCTCCATCCTCGTCTTGAATGTAATCCGTTAAATTAACCGTACCATTAAAGAGTAAAAGATAGTCTTTAAGAAAATCTACTGGGTTTGGGTTGTTTGGTAAATACTCTGAAACATTAAAATCAAAAATAAAATTTCTAGATTCTCCTTCTGTTTCAAAAAGTACAACATTTTCAAAGTTCATTAAAGAAAAATCAGATTCAAGAGTCTTTTCACAGAAAGTAGATAGTTCATCATATTCTCGTGAATTAGAGCTAGAGACAAAAACATCTTCCAACACTTCTTTATCTGCACCCATAAAGGTGAATAGATTTCTTATAAGGACTCCAAATTCATCTTTGTTTATCAAAGAAAAATGCAGCCACTCATTTATTGGAAAGTGTAAAATGGCGTAATCATGATCAGACTCTGAAGAGAACTCTAGTTTAAGATTTATCCTTGCCCAACCTTTTTTAAGAGGCTTTACATTCATAGGATCTTTTTTTACGGCCTGTTTGGACAGCTGAGCCTGCAGCCTATCCAACAGCAAAAGATTGGCAATGTCCTTTTTGGTCACTGCTTGCTGCTGTGCTACCGAATCCCTCAGTTTTGATAAATTAAACTTAGGTAATGACATCGGTAATCCCTTGAATATTTACAATATCACGACCTTGTACTACCCTTGTAGAAAATTGTTTAGCAAGGAATACTAATCCATCTTCCAAATCTTTAAAGGAATTTTCATTCAAGAACGAGAACTCATACTTTAACTCTGAGATCATATCATCAAAAGTTAAAGGATCATCATCTGCACCGAAAGGGAAGAATAAAAAAGTTTGCCAATTATCAAATCCAAAATAAGTTTCGCAAAAAAGAGCTTTTTCATTTAAAAGAGATAGAAGTCCGATTCTTGCTTCTTCCGTTTTGCAGGCACTAAGGATAGTTTCAATGGTATTTTTCTTTGTCGGATTATCCAAAGAATAAAATCTATCATTGGATAGTTTTATTGAATGTATTCCCATAAGACCACCATCTTGATCAAGGCTAATATTAATCATCCTGTTGTTTGCAGAATCTACGAAAAGAATCCTTTCATAGTAAGATCCTTCGTCTAACAAATAAAATTGAGAAAAATTTTCTAAAAGTTTTTCTTCAAAAAAGTGATACGAATCTGCAAAAGAAGATCCTTTCAATATTTGATTATCATCTGGCTTGTCAGAGTATATATTAAAATGCATTGCAAAATCTCTATTTTCTACAATAGAATCAATAAAGGCATTATATATAGCACCTTTTGGGTTTTCTTTTAAATCAACCTTATCTCTCTTTGTTAGTCTTTTGCCTTTTATAGCGAATCCAGAGCGGTTTAAAGAATTTTGCGATGCGATTTGAGATTGTAGCCTATCCAGTAAAAGTAAGTTTCTTATGTCTTCTTTGGTGACTGCCTGTTGTTTTGCAACAGATTCTTTTAACTTTGAAAGATTGAATTTTGGAATAGACATAAGAAACTCAGAATAATACTATTTATACTTGAGGCTCTTCGTCTTCAATAGCATTAGAAGACTTTACATGATCTCCAGTTCTAGAAAACTTTTCAAAGGTGCTGAAACCCAAGCCTGCAGCTGTAAGATACAACATTCCATTGTAAACAAATTCTTCCAACTGAATTTGCATGAATACATTCACTAAGAATGCAAGCATTAAACAGAAAAAAGATAAAATAGTGACAACCCTCTTTGAAGAAGTTTGTCCATCAACATCAGAAAGCATGCTTTTCATGCATTGTAATAAGCCTTTCATTGGTACTCCATTTAGCTTGTGTGTTTTTTTATAATATTTTGTATATATGCAGGTGCGTCAGGAATATTATTGAACTGTGACTTATTTTTAACTGTATATATATCCATTTGATCAAATAGATTTTTTTGTAAATTTTTACCAGAAATATTTGCTCTTTGGCCATTCACAATTTCTTCGTGAAGTTCCCAAGTAAAATCTGAGTTGCCTGTAATTCCTGATAACCCTGCAAAGTTTGACAAAATGGTATCTCTAATAACCCTTTGATCTCTCCAGTCTGGGAATGACTTAGAAAGAACTTCCCCACCAGCTGTTAGCGCAGGAGTAGATATTCTAAGTTTTGGGTATTCTCCAAACTTTTCCTTATGCAATTCCTTAAATACAATGTCGTAAATTTTTGGGCTACCATACCACTTTTGATACATAGCAGCAATTTTCTCAGGAGATAAAGCCCAGTCAAGCATCATAGAGTGTATAAAGCGACCTTTTAGCGCTTCTTCTGGATCGTCATAGACATATCCAAACATAACATCACCAGTAATAATGTAATACACTCTGACAGTTCTTAAAGTTGTATCATAAGAAAACCCTAAAGGGAGCGCTGATATGTCTTTTGGTATGGCTACTGGTGTCTCTACAGGAACAAAGTAAGGTGAATCCGGAACGCCATTTACAACTGTAAACTTCATAAACCATACATCCTTTTTGTATAATTTATTCAAACCGATAACAAAGTTAACAAACTGTTCCTTAAAGATCGTTTTCGGTCTCTTTTTGTTTTGATACTGAACATAAGAAACGCCAGTTTGAAATGGGCCACTCTGTTCTGGAAGTTGAACATAATAAGCCATTTGTTTTACAGCATCCATTTCTTTGGTAGTGAGATTTGGAGAGGCTTCCACTGTTTTTTTGGCCAGTTGTTCTGCTGCTTTTCGATACTCTCTGCCTAAAAAGATTATACCTGCGTTCACTGCACCTTTATTAAAGTCCTGCCTAGAGATTTCTTTTTTGCTCAGTACAGACCTCATGATTTGATCTGTTCTTGCGTCTGAATTGCTTGTTTGATACATCATCATGTCCGTACCTGTTAACCTTGGCCGGATTTGAGCTGATGCTGCTTCAAACTTATTTAAATTGAACCTCTTTAAACTCATTTAAGTGCTCCACATTTTAGCAGAGACTTTAATTCTGAGATTTGCTTTTTGGTGTATCTTCTTCCAGTTTGCGGATTCTTTCCTGATTTTACTGCTTGTTTAATCGCATTGATCATTGCCGACTTCGCAAAATTAAAACTTTGTTTTTTTGCCATCTCATTATCCTTTTGAGCATATATTTCTTATGTGATTATAATAGCACATTAATATCTTTGAACAGATATGGTTATGTTGATACCCTCATCTTCATCTTTGGCGTTGCGTTCATGAACTGTAAAACTAAAAAAAGTATCGCTTTCTTCACCGTATTCATCCAGTTTGGCTAATTCAATGGTTATGGTATCCTCAAACTCATCACATCCGACACCATAAATTTCATCGATAAACTCTTCTGCAAAATATGTGTTTTGTCCAGATTTTTTCAATCTACTTATTTCATCTTCTAAATAATTACAAAATGACTTATCTTGAGATATGGGTCCATACGATGCAATTTCAGTAGTTTTGTGACCCTCACCAGAGTTATGCCAAACCCGAACTCGATAATTGAAGTCGATCTTTTTAATCTCTTCCGTTTTTTTCTGTCTACCTATACTTGCCTTCAACCGATCCAACAGCAAAAGATTGGCAATATCTTTTTTTGTCGCTGATTGTTGGGCTGATACAGACTCCCTTAATTTATTAAGATTAAACTTAGGCAAAGGCATGTGTTTATCTCAACTTTATTCCAGCTTGCTTTAGCGCAACCATAATCTCTTTGTCAGGAACTCTTACCTTTCCAATATAAGCATTAAAATGTTTATGCAATTGCTGAATTAAAACCTTCGCAGCGACTTTTTGCTGTCTAACCGAGGTGTTGTAAGACTGATTACCTACAGTGTTCTCAATCTCATTTCGTTTCTTATCAATGGTTTCGAGTATTTTATCTTCAATCGTGTCTGGAATCATAATGTAAAACACAGTCACTGGTTCTGTTTTTCCTGATCTGTGCGCTCTGTCCTCGGCCTGCTCTTCGTCTGTAGGATTCCAGTATCTTTCTGCAAACAACACATAAGATGCTCTCTGTAAGTTAAGACCAACATTACCGGCTTTGTTCAAGATAAGGATATCAACCTTACCTTTATTGAAGTCGGCTTTAATTTGCTCTCTTTCTTTTCGACCTTGTTTTCCTGTAAACTTGCGAACAGTAACAGGTCTACCATTTGGCTTCTTTATTCTAGACATTTTTGAAGCAATCTCATCAATAACCCTATGCTGCTCTGCAAACACGAGAATGGGTTCTCTGCCACCTGTGCCTTTTATAAAGTCAATGAGTTTAGAAATAACCATAGCGCTCTTCAGCATGCCAATTTGACGCTTTAAATCCATAAACATCAACATAGAGTCCATACCGGAATTGCTTTTATCTAGTAGCCACTGACATTCTTGCTTTGCTCTGTATAGTGCCTTCTTGCCTGTAAGACCTTCAGACATAAACATCCTTGTTTTGGATACAATCGCTTTGATATAGTTATCAATACGGTTTTGCTTGATTTTCTTTGCTGCATCCTTCTCATACGATTCATACAGTCTTTTGCCCGAAGCATCCAGTGGTATCTTAATGATTTGTCGTGTTTTTGCAGGAAGATCAAGAACCTGAGCCTTTAGCCTTCGAATCATGTAACAAGATAAGGCTTTTCTGAGGTCTCTGTCGCCTTCAGCCTTTGGCTTCATCATTAAATATTGATCACCATTATTGATATCAGATATGTCATATCTTTCAAAAATACCAGTCATATCTCCAACAATAGAAGTTTCCATGGGGTAAGTGTCTGGATATCTTTTTCCATCAAAAAGAGTATAACTTTCTAATGATTCTAAGAATACAGAAGGGTTTGGAAATCTTGTTGGAGCCAATATATGAAACTGCGCCCACAAGTCTCCCACTCCTTTTTCCATTGGAGTTCCTGTAAGCATAATTACATAAGGGGTTCTTGTTCCAATCTCTGTTCCTACTTTTGTTCTTCCGCTTTTGGCGTGCTTTAGCAAATGCGACTCGTCAAAAATAACCATCTTGAAACCACAAGACATTAAAAAGTCTTTACTTCTTCTCATCGTCTCATAAGTTGTAATAATTGCAGTGTTTTTCTGCGGTCTTACTTTTGCTTTCTTTGATCCGCCAATCATAATGGTTGTTTTAAGGCTAGGAATCCACTCGTTAAGGGCTTCTTGCCATTGAGTGGTAACCGAACTAGGGCAGACAATCAAAACAGGTAGAGGGTCTTTTATGGACTTGTCTTCCATAGCCAGTTTAATGCATCCAATCGCTTGTACTGTTTTACCAATACCCATCTGATCGCCAATCATGGCACGAAAGTTTGTTGCCCTACAAAAAGAAATTCCAACCAACTGATACGGTCGAAAAGAATAACCTAGATTTTTTGTTTTAAATCCAACTAGAGGAGCTGTGGCAGAAGTAATTAAATTAACCTCTTGTGGCTTCTGGATTTTCTTTTGCATCCCAATACGAACAATTTCCATCGCCAATGCACATCTTGGGCTGGATTCTTTATCAAAGTATGCTCTACGAATGGCCATCGTAACTTCTGGTCGAAGTTTTTCAATGTAATGAGCAAATAAAATCAAATATCGCAATTCAAACTTGAACCGATATCCTGCTTTTTTGGGCTGAGATGTTTTTGCTTGTGTAATATACAAGGCAGATTCAACTTTCGGTATTGAAAAGTTACGATAAAAAGCATCAACATCTTTTGAGCCTGTGTGATCAAAGTAGACCCACTTGGTTCGCATATTTACTTCTTTAATGTTTGTAGCTGCAACAGATGCATTACCAATCGAAAAACGAAAGTCTGAAATATTAAAAATTGGCAAACCATAGGGAATGCTGAGTATTTGCTGAGCAGCCATACCCAATCGCTTTTTCATCGTAGGGGTATAGTTTAACTTAGACCATCTTTTAATAATGGAAGGATCTTTTGAATCACCCTTACCTCTGTACAAAAAAGGATC
>Ga0222719_10004547_pt1 | contig 12164 bp, 12 predicted proteins | sample C33_34DmetaG_FD_165039 | JGI IMG/M metagenome (GOLD analysis project Ga0222719, IMG submission 165039) | Estuarine water microbial communities from San Francisco Bay, California, United States - C33_34D | ecosystem: Environmental > Aquatic > Marine > Unclassified | place: USA: California...
AGAAGATTTAAACAACCAATGACATATGAAGATATTATTAAAAGAGCTTATGAAGGAACAACAAGTCCTTTATTAGAAACTTTTGAAGAAGCTAAAGAAAGAGAACAAGAATAATGGCACTACTAGATTTTTTATTTGGAACTAAACAAGCGCAAGATGTATCTACATCTCAAATTCAATTACCAGAATATATTGAAAAATCTACTGAATCTTTAGTAGCAACTGCAGGCGATGTAGCTAAAGAGTCTTATATTCCTTACACAGGTCCAAGACTAGCAGGCTTATCACAAATAGAAAAAGATGCTATAACTAAAGCACAGCAACAAGCTGGCATTGGTGCAACACAAGCAGGTCAAGCATATACTGCAGCGACCGCAGCGGGGGCACCGATTGGTCAAGCTGATCTTCAAAGATACATGGACCCATACATGACCAGTGTGGCGGACATTGCGGCAAGAGAAGCGCGAAGACAATCTGCTATTGAACAGCAAGGTATAGCCGCGCAATCTGCACAGGCAGGCGCATTTGGTGGTTCACGTCAAGCAGTACTAGAAGCTGAGCGTCAAAGAAATTTACAACAAGGTATTTCTGATATCTATACGCAAGCCCAACAACAAGCTTTCCAAACTGCATTAGGTGCGGCACAACAAGAAAGACAACAACAGTTACAATCTTCTTTAGGTATGGCAACTACTGCTCAACAGCAACAAGCTTTAGGGCAAGCTGATATTACTCAATTGTTAGGTATTGGCGCTTTAGGTAGAGGTATGGAACAACAAGCCTTAGATGTTGGTTATCAAACTTTCTTAGAAGAAAGAGATTATCCTAAAACACAATTAGGATTTTATTCTGATATATTAAGAGGAGTTCCTTATGGTCGAACAACCACAACTATCGGAACACCTCCACCTCAACCAGGATTTTTCCAACAAGCTGTAGGTCTAGGTATACAAGGACTAGGTACTGCGGCACAATTAGGATGGACACCTTTCGCATCATAGGAGATTAAAATGCCTGCAATTAAATTTAATAATAATAATAATACTACCACTAGTAATACTAACAAAAATAAATCTAGTACATATAATCCGAGATTAAATTTATTGGAAGATATAAAAGAAAAAGGAGGCGAATGGGATGCTAGTTATTTAAATCTTTTATTTCCTGAGATATATAAAAATATAGAGGCAGGTAAATATAAAGATATGAATAAACAAGAAATGGATTTATTAGAAGAAAAAATTAAAAGACAAAAAGCTGAAGAAGAAGCTCAAGGTATAGCTGCTTTAGAAAGTATGAATGAAGAAGAGTTGGCTAGAAAAATGTTACAAGCAGAAGCTTCTAAAAATAATAAAACTAAAGCTGAAGGTCCTGAAATTGTTATGAAGAAAAAACCAGAACCACCTGAAGATTTAGAAGATGGCAGACCTAAAAGTCTAAAAGATTATATTAGAAAAGCTTTTGAAGATCCCGAAGCTATTATGGCATTTGGGCGTGCATTAGTAGAAGGTAAAGGAGTTTCTGGCGGACTTGAAGAATACGCAGAGGAAAGAGAAGAAGGTAAAAAAGAGCAAGCCGCACTAGATACAGCTGCTGCTGAGCTAGCTTTCGAAAAACAAAAAGCAGAAGTAGATGCTTTATATAAAGCAGCCCTAAGTGAACAAGCTTTAGCTCAAGCAGAAAAATCACAGCTAGGTCCCAACGAAATTCAAATAGCGCAAGCTATGGCAATGAAAGCTGGTAATCCAGCAGGAACTCCAAAAGAAGTAGAAGCATATAACAAAGCTTTCTTTGAGGCATTGCAAACTCAAATAACATCTAAAAAAGATACAGGTTTAGATTTAGATGATACAATAAAAATTCTCGCTTTGTCAGGAGGTTTAACTCCAGAAAAAATAAAAGAGTTATTCCCTCTACAAGGTGGTGGACAAGCGGCAGGAACTGTTACGGATAACGTAATCAACGCTCCTGGCGTAAGTTAAAATAACTAAAGAAGCCTAGCTTCTTGAATACATTGTTGTAAGGAAAATGGCACAAGATAAAGTAACATACAAACCACTCTCATTTAAAGAAACATTAGCCACCTTACGACCTATTGACAAACCCACAACCTCTCCTCAAGAATTAAAATACGTAGCAGTATCTAAAGACCCTGAAGCACCTAGAATAGCATTTAAAAAAGATGCTACGCAAGAAGAAATCAATGCTTATCTTAAATCAGAAGAACTAGAACAAGCTCTAGCTAACAAAGGTTATCTCTATAAGTTTGGTTTAGCCGCAGAAAAATTTAATGATGAAGAAGATTTAGATGATACTGCTTTAACTAAAGGATTAAAAGCGGGTTATGCTGGATTAAAACAAATAGGCGCAGGTGCAGTTGCTACTATAGCTGATGCCATTGGTGCAGAAGATATGCAAGCTAAGATGGATAAAGCCATTGAGCAATATCAATTACAAGGTCAAGCCCAACAGTTTATTAAAACAGATGATGGTAGAATCATACCATTCGAAACTTCCTTAGAAAAGATATATGAATCAGAAGAGCAGTTTGCTAACTTTACTAAATGGTTAGCATTTAATATTGGTAATGGTGCCGCCACATCTATTCCTATTTTAGCCGCCTCTCTTATCCCTGGTATTGGTACAGGTTTAGCAGTTAGTATGGCGTATGGCATGGGTGTAGGTGACGCGCGAATCTCCCAGCTAGAAGCTGTGGATGATCCCAATGCCGCTTTATCTTTAGCTTTAGGTGTGCCATATGCCGCCGCAGAATATGTCTTAGGTGCTGGTAGCACATTAGCAAAAACAATTAAAAATGTTATAGGAAAAGAAACAGCGAAGAAGGCAACCACTAGTACAATAAAAACTATTGGTAAAGAGTTTGCAAGCACTACAGTAAAAGAAGGTTTGGCTGAAGGTATACAAGAAGCTATTGTTGAGACAGGTAAAGCTATCGAAACAGGAATGAAACCTGGTGAAGATATCAAAGAACAAATTAGTTTATTATATAATGATCCAGACTTTTACAAGAAGCTAGTCGAATCTACTGCAGCAGGTGCAGCAGGTGGTGGACCTTTCGGTATTGTAGGGGGCACGGTAAAATCATTTAAGATTAATCAGCAAACGAAAGAAGCGCAAAAGTTTGATGGTACATTTGATGAAGGTACTTTAGATACTGAAAATGAAAATGTAAAAGATTTTGTAGGTAAAAAGGTAACAGTAGTTGGAGATTATACTGTAACTAACGCAGATGATGAAGTTATTGTAGATAAGAATGGTGAGCCTATCACTCCTAAATATACTGTGAATGGTGTAGCTAAAGTTAATGGAGTAGATAGTATCATTCTGACATCAACTATTGATGGTACAAAAGAACCTGTTGTAGCTATTCCTATTCAAGATAAGTCAGCATTGATAGAAGATGTGGAAGTTAAAGAAGAAACTAAAGCACCTGTCAATGAGCAAGCACAGACAGAAGAGATACAACCTAAAGAAGATGTCGAAGAGTTTGTTAAACATAATCAAAACACAGTTAAAAAGTCTGAGAGAATTTTAAAACAAAGAGGATACTCTGATAAAGAAATAAAAGATATCAGAAAGAAAGCAGGAGTCAATGCGGATGATGATATTGTTACTCTGGCTACAGATGAAGTTAACTACATCTCCAAAAATGAGCGCGAAAAGTTAGAGAAGCTAGGGTATATGAAAGGCGATAATGGTATTGCCTACATTAATAGTTTAGAAGAAGATGTATCTGTTGATAAAGATGATAAAGGAAAAACCCGCGGTAGAAAAACTATTGAAGAAATACTTAGAACTAAAAAACAATTTGAACCTGTCAGAGAAACTTTCACTGTGCAGGGTGAACAAGTAACAACTTCCCCTTTAACAGGTGATGAACTAATCAAAGCAGGATATAGTCTTGGATATATTGAAGGTTTAACAGAACAAGAATACACTAATAATATAAACACTTTAGATCAGCAAATAAATACAACAGAAAATCCAGAACAAAAACAACAAGCAATAGAAAGAAAACGTAATCTTATATCTGCTTATAAGTTAAAAGATACTACAGCGACTGACCGTTTAAATAGATTAGAAGGTATGGCAAAGAATAAAGGATTGTTTGCTCCTTTAGTTGGTGGACAAACAGTACCTATATCAAAAATTCCAGCAACCCTCAGAGGCATTACAGAACAAATAGATAGAGCAAGTAATAATCGTTTTATAACTGCTGAAGAAAGAGCTCAACAACTTGCAGACTTAAGCAGACAACTAGAAGAAGCTAATCAAATAAAATCAGACTTTCAACAATTATTAATTACGTTAGGTCAAGATACAATGCCTGATTCTGAATTAATAAAAATGACACCTACGAACAAAGTTATTAAAGAAATTAAAAAGAATGTCAAAGGTACTGTTACTACCAAAAGACAAAAAGTTATTGAAGAATATTACTCACTAAGAAAAGGAAGAGCAGGATTAACTGCTAAATTTGCTAATGATATTCCCACTGTAACAGCTAGACTTTTACAAGAATTAAAAAGATTAGGTCTTAACAATATTAATTTAAAGATTGTGGAAAACTATGTGCGTAATGGTTATGAACTAAATGGTTCATATATGGTAGATGATAGACTTATTACTATCGCTATGAATGCTGAAAGAGATATTGCTGGATTCGAGCAAGACCCTAGATTGTTTACACTACACCATGAAGTGATGCATGCATTGTTTAGAGATGGATTCTTTACACCTCAAGAAAAGAAAATGCTATTTGATTATGCTAAAAAATATTGGAGAAAGTCTTTACGTACTGATGAAGTTTACCGCGGTGCTAGTGAAGAAATATTAAATGAAGAAGCCGTGTCTGATCTTTTCGCGGCATACATGGCGGGACAATATAAACCTCGAGGTACTATCAACATTATGTTTGATAGATTAAAACAATTCTTAAGAGCTTTACAACGTGCGCTATTTGATACAGGATATACTACACCAACAGATGTATTCAAAGCAATTGACTTAGGTATTATTCAAGAACGCCGAGCTAGACAAGAAAGACAACAAGCCGATATCCGAAACGCCGCAAATGCCGCTACCTTAGCCAAGCTGAACTCGAACGCGTTTAAGCGGTGGTTTGGCAAGTCTAAGATTGTTGACCAGACAGGTGCCCCCCGCGTTTTGTATCATGGTAGCACTGCGACATTTAAACAATTCAAACCTGGGGCAGATGGTTTAATTCATGTAGGTACTGCAGGTCAAGCAGATACTATCCTAGCTCAAAAAGCAGAGTATCAAAAAGATTTAGTAGGTGATTATGTTCAAGGTTCTAACGTAGTTCCTGTATTAGTATCAATGCAAAACCCGTTGAGAATGGCAGACCAAAACTGGAGTCCTCTTAAAATTTTATCTGAATTAACAAAGACTACACTTGAATCACCATACACCAAACTATTTAGTATAGACGAAGCCGCTAATTTATCTAGACAATTGTATAGAATATTAGAAGTTAATAAAGGTTTAAGAACTACTGATCCCAAGTTTCAAAAATTAGGTAACGAAATAATAACTAAAGCAATCAAGCAAAAAGGATATGATGGTATTGTTTATAGAAATGAGTTTGAAGTAGATTATACTTTAGATGAAGGACCACAAGATTCTTACATAGTCTTTGATCCTGTACAAATAAAAGGTGTATCTAATTCTGGTGACTACAATGTAGGTAATCCAAACTTCATGGCATCTGTCAAGTACGAGACAGATCCATCAGATAAACCCATTGATCAACCTGTTGAACCTAACCGCGAAACCACACGAAAAGAAACTCGCCAAATGGAAAACCAAATCAAACAGGATACCACCTTCACACAAGGGGGCACGGTAAGTCCGAGTAAGCTGGGCATCTTTAGTAAGGTAATGTCACATGCTAGAATCTGGGCGAAAAAATATCCAGTGTTTACTCCACTCTATTCTTTAGTCCAAAACAAACAGAGTAAGGCGCGCGAACTTCAGTCGCAGTTTGTGGATGTATTATCAGAAACATTTATCCCCGCGATGAAGAATGATGGTGTTAGATTGCAGATGGAAAAAGCGTTTGAGATATCCCAACAAGTACCTGGTAGATATAGAAGAAATCAGAATGGTGAGATTATTTTTGTAGCTCAAGAGAATGGTAGAGGTGCCAACAGCACAGTTAAAAAGGGTGATATAATTATCTTGCGCGGTGACTCTGCAAAAGCATATGAAGAGGTACAGAAAGCATTAGGCATTCAACACCAAGAGATTGTTAAAGGTATGTTAGCTAATGAAAATGTAAGTTCATTAATAACAGAAGCGATAGAATTTTTAAAAGATAAAAGACCAGACTTAGCAGATAACCCAATCTTTGCTTTAACTCCAGAGCAATACGAAAACTTAGGAGTAGCTGAATTAAGATTTTTAATATCTGAACTATCCAATCCTGCTACATTACTGCAACCTGATGGGGCATTTGATCCTGCCAACTTTGCAAAGGTAACTTCTATTGTCAACAGAAAATCAACTAATGAAGACAAAAATATTGTAGTAGATAGTGGTTTACAATCAGTACTAAATGAATTAAATACTTATGAGAAGTTTAAACAGAATGACTATATCCCATTACAAAGATATGGCGATTACTATATTACTGTTAAAGATGCAGATGGAAATCTTTTAGACTATAGACAATTCAACAAAGGTAAATTTTACAATAAAATATTAAATGAAGAGCCAGAAGTTAGAGCAGAATTAAATAGAAAATACCCAGATGCTATTATCTCAGACACAAACAAAGTAAGTATTAATACTTTTAGAAAAGAATTAGGCGCAGACTTCGCGGCATTAGATAGTGTTGCTCAACATCTGTCAGATGTTAGCGCCAATGCTTATGTTGAGATGCGAAAAGAATTAGATAGAATGGTTAACCGTGAGTACGGTGCAGACATAAAAGGTTATAGTTTATTCTTACGACCACGAAAAGAACAAGCTGGTGTACCAGGATTTAGTACAGATTTTGTGAGAGCTATCAGTCAATATGGTTCTACCTCTAGTGAATTTGCGGCGCGCAATAGATATAGTTCCTCTATCAATAGAGCTTATAAAACTGTCAAAGACCCAGAAATAAATAGAGATGAAAACTTAAGAGAAGCCGCAGTTAAATGGTATGACTATGTCAATGATCCTAAGCAAGAGTTTGCACAGATTAGAAGATTAGGTTTCTGGTGGTATTTAGGTGGTAACGTATCTTCAGCATTACTGCAGATTATGAGTAACATCCAATTCACTGGACCAATCCTAGCTCAGTTCTCTAACACACCATTAGCTATTAAAGAAGTTGGTAGAGCATTTAATGATGTAAGAAAGATGTTAACATTTACTGGTAAAAAATATCAAGATGTGTTTTTAGATTTCACAAAGCTACCTGCGGATGTTAGAGATGATGCGATAAAAGATATTAATAATGGTTTGATTAAACAAGGTCAAGCATTGAGAGAAGCGGGCATGCCTACAGGTTCTGCTGTCATGAGAGAAAGAAGCAGATTTAGAAACGGCTTTAGAACTTTTGAGAATACTGTGATTGGTGGTATGTTTAACACAATGGAAACTACATCACGTTTGGTTGCTTATATCGCTACACATAGATTAGCACAAAGATCAGACTTTAGAAAAAGGGCAGACGAGTTTTATTCTAGTGATGCTCAATATAATTATAATGTGAATGCTAATGATGGAATCGTAACATCTAGAATTTTAGCACAACAAATTATCGAAGAGACATTCGGTGTATATGGTAAAGAAAACAGACCACAGATTATGCGTGGTTTTGGTTCTACTATATTTTTATTCCAAACATATATCAGTCAGATGTTTAGTTTAATGTATCGTATGTTAACTAGTGGACCTAGAAACAAAAGACTTACAGGTCAAAAGATATTCGCTAGAATGATGTTAATGATTTTGGCAACAGGCGGTTTAGCAGGATTACCTGGGGCAGATGATGCTGCATGGTTGTATGATACAATGCGTAAAATGGTTACAGGTCTTGACAGAGATACAAGACAAGAGTTTAGAACGATGATGAATGAATTTGGTTTTGGTGCTAAATCTATTGAAGCTTTGGAAAATGGTTTAATTAATGCTTATGCTAATGTGGATGTACAAAGAAGATTATCTCTTGGTAATATCCCAGGATCTGGACAGATTCGCGCGCTAATAGGAATGATGGGAATAAATACTGGAGCAAGAGCTGAAGAATTTTTAGGAGCACCTGGTGCCATCTTATTCCAAAATGCTAGAAATTTACTGACACAATATCAAGCAGGCACTGCAGATTTAATGGATGTATTAAGTGCTATTACTCCTACATTTGTAAAGAACTTTGTTAAAGGGTTTAATTATGGCGTGTCTGGTAAAGCTTATTCTAATTACGGCACATTAATGACAGATGATTTAAATGCTTTAGATTCTTTATACCAAGCTATAGGATTTACACCGACAAAAATATCAAAGGAAAGAGAAGCTTTACGATTAGAAAGATTAACTGGTGGCGCTACCTCTATGGTACGTCAAAGATTTAATAACAGAATTAAAGAAGCGTTTAGGAAGATGTTAGTAGCAAATCAAGAAAATGATGCTAAGAATCAGATACAAGCGCAAGAAGATTTAGCAGAGATTATGCAAGACTTGTATAAGTTTAATGGTAATCAAGAAGCTATCTATCAAATCAACCCAGATTTATACAGATTACTACAAGAGGCTATGAAAGATATTAGTCCTCTATACCGTTTAAGTTCTACACAAGCCTTGCAAATGGTCAAGAATTTGTATGATAGGCAGTTACTAGGATTACAGTAGTAACCGCCCACCTATTAAACCGACCAAGAAACCCAGTCTTTAGATTTCTTTTTAATCGGTTCATCAACTACTACAGGTACTTGGAAAGTCACACCATATTCTGGATGGGTAAACCACAGAGCTTGTTGAGGTCTCTCTGATGTGAATCTATTTGAATATGCATACTCATCATAACCTTTTGTAGAACCATTAACGATACAACCTTTTAAAGATATGTATTGATGGTAGTGACCCATGATTACATAATCAATTGTTTTGTTTTGGTTATTATATTCTTGCTTTATCTTTTGTACACCACGTGCAATCGGACCAAGCATTCCCACAATTCCCGTGCCCCCCGCCACTCCGAGGCGATCACCATGGGTCAGTAAGTAATTAACACCATAGACTTTATATACTGTATCAAATCCTGTAGGTATTTGAAACTGAATACGCTTGTCATTTTTAAAATGTCTGGCTAATAGATTGTATAACATCCAATCGTAGTTGGTTTTCGCGGCTTGTTTGTGGCGATATTGTTTATAGGTACGAGAGTGATTACCAAATGTACAGGGTACAAACACTTTGCCAAATACATCCGCGAATTTACCTAGTGCCCATGTTAGATTGTCTAATAAATCTAGGACATGCTCAATATTAGAACCATCATTACTCTCTGCTAATTCATCGTGGATATCACCCGAGATCATATCGCCACCTAACGCACAGATAATCCCAGGATATTTAGGATTAACCATGTGGTTAGTGCATAAATCTATGGTAGTATCAATAACATTCTTGAATCTTCTTAATGCAATCGTTCTATCATATTCATTAATTCCATTGACCGCTTCTTTGTAGACGACTTCGCCCCAGTGAAAGTCCGATAAGAATATCGTAGGCACACCAGGTGCCCCCTTGGCAGGCGTGTTCTTTGTCAACCACTTAGGTGGTTTGACTATATGATTCTCAGCTTTAATTAAACTGTTCTTTAATTTTTGATGGGATAGATTCTCTTTGGCGAGTACATCTACTTGTCTTTTTAGGTCACGGATTTCCGCGTCGTGTGCATACTGCTGTTCAATAAGCGCCGCCTCAGCGTCGGGGGGCACGGTTGTGGGTTTAACACCCTGCAGTTGTGCTTGTTCAATTCTCTCGATAAGAGTAGTCCGCGGGATTCCTAGTTCTCTAGAAGCCGCCGCTTTGTTTCCTTTGTTTCGGATGACCGAATTAAGGGCATCAATAAGGATACTTTTTGCTGTAGTTTTTGCCATAATTATCTCCTGTAGTGCGCGAATAATACCACGTTTTTTCACCCTTGTCAAGCAAATAATGATGTGGTATAATCTTTGTATGAAACTCACAGAGGAAATAAAAATAACAGCACCTGTTGTTAAAATTGGTGGCGATGCAGTAAAGGTTGAAGCACCCCAATCAGAAGCCCCATCTGATTCTTCACCATCTAAGTAAGGATATATCATGAAAAACCAGAGAGTAAGAAAAGAACCATTAGGTAAGGGAGTGGATAAATACAGAGAGAAAGTACGTTATCCTAATTTAGAAGTAGCCAGACCTTATGTTAAAAAAATATCAAAAGCTATCGATACAGTTAAAAAAACTTATGAAGATATTAGAGATGAAAAGACTGTTAAAAATCCTGTTAAAAGAAAACAGATTAAAATAGCTAGAAGAAAAGATTTCGAAAATAAATATAAGTAATGCCAATCACTAGAGCTAGTTTACCAAAGACAACTTCTTTAAAAGCAAAGAACAAAAAGAAAAAGAAGTTCCAGAGTAAAGGTGCTAAAGACAGAGCCAAAGCTACGGCTAAAACAAAAGCTATATTATCACAACAAAGGGGAGAAGCATCTCCTTATGGTAAAGTAGTCATGAGAGGATTTGTTAAGGCGCTATATGATAAGATGAAAAAGAAAAAATGAGCAAGTCTACTGTAAACAAAGCAGGCAACTATACTAAACCAAGTATGCGTAAAGCTTTGTTTAATAAAATAAAAGCTGGTGGAAAAGGTGGAGCCCCAGGACAATGGTCAGCGCGTAAAGCACAGATGCTGGCTAAACAATACAAAGCAAAAGGCGGAGGTTACAAATCTTAGCATGGACAAAGTTTGCCAATTTTGTGGGCACAATTGCCACTGCAGTAACTCCTCCCAATGCCATTGTGGTTGCGCAAATTGCGTACACGGAAAGGAATAAAGATGCCGAAAGTAGGAAAGAAAAAATTCCCGTATACAAAGAAGGGGAAAGAAGCCGCCACGAAGGAAGCCAAAAAATCTGGCGGAAAAATGTTAACAGGAAAACAGAAAAGTCTACCAGACTTTATGAAAGAAAAGATCATGAAGTCCAAAACTAAAAAGAAGTAATGGCATTAGCCAAGTCACAAAAAAGTTTAAAGGCTTGGACCAAACAGAAGTGGCGCACCAAATCGGGCAAGCCATCTACTCAAGGTCCCAAAGCTACAGGCGAAAGGTATCTACCCGAGTCTGCTATTAAAGCTTTGTCATCTGGTGAGTATGCAGCAACTACTGCTGCCAAAAGAAAAGGAAGAGCGCAAGGTAGGCAGTTTGTGGCACAGCCAAAGAATATAAAAAAGAAAGTAAAGAAATATAGGAGCGTAAAATAATGTTATCTAAATTATTGGGTGGTAGTTTAGTAGAAACTGTTGGTAAAGTTATTGATAGTGTTCATGTGTCCGATGAAGAAAGAGGAAAAATAAAAATAAAATTACAGGAATTAGAAAATGAAATTAATAGTAAACAAATGGAGATTAATTTAGCTGATGCTCAGTCTACAGCTACAGATATTTCAGGTATATTGCAGCGTTCTTGGCGACCCCTCATTGGATTTAGTGCAGCAATATCCATTTTTTGGGAGTTTGTCCTTAAAAATTTTATCATGTTCTTTCTAGCTGTGTTTGAAGTACAGACACAACCGCTACCGAGTATGGATATGGAACAACTCATGCCGTTAGTCATGGCGCTTTTGGGTATGGCGGGCTTGAGAACTTTTGAGAAGTCTAAAAAAATTACTAAGTGATGTACCAGTTAGAAATATTCACATATAAAATTATTAATAAAATATATAAACTATTTGAAAAAGAAAAACCTAAAGATGAACATGAAGTTCACTGGGGTATAGGAGGCAAATAATGTTTGAACAACTTAAGGAGAGAATAAAAGAACACGAAGGATTTAGGTCTTATGTTTATAAGGATTCATTAGGATTCGCAACCATAGGATACGGTCACTTGGTAACGAAGGAGGACAACTATGAAGAAGGTGTTGAATA